>Ga0247609_10000249_pt1 | contig 78597 bp, 100 predicted proteins | sample 172DNAGHGlowgp2_FD_193487 | JGI IMG/M metagenome (GOLD analysis project Ga0247609, IMG submission 193487) | Sheep rumen microbial communities from Palmerston North, Manawatu-Wanganui, New Zealand - 1728 DNA GHGlow gp2 | ecosystem: Host-associated > Mammals > Digestive system > Stomach > Rumen ...
AAATCCAAACAACCACCCATGGGTGGTTGTTTGGATTTAAACCAATCACAACATCACCAAAATTGTATAGGGAACCTCTTATTTCGTTTCCATTGCTTGAATTGTTCCTGTTTGACCCACCGGCAATGTAAACATCGCCACCGGTTTTTGTTTTTTGGTTCCACTCACCCCTGCTATCACCGCCATCTATAAGAACATCATAACCCTTTCCGTTTGTATGTGTACCTCCCTTAATGTGCAAAGTGTTTGCCGAAAAGTTTGTAGAATTTGGTTTTAATGTAATAAGCGGTGAATTATCCTTTATGTTGTTGTTTTGTGTATTGTTTACATTAAGAATATATGTTGGGGTGTTTGCATTTGTTCCGGTTGGTTCAACCTTATCAAAATTAACATATCCAACATCGCCAACAGCTGCTCCAACAAGTGTTATATGTCCGCATTTTTGGCTTGTGCCACCGGCAACATAAATACCACTGTTTTCTGTATCATAGTTTAGGTTTTGGTTGTTGCTGTATGAACCAACACATATACCGTTTTTGCTTACCTTCACCACATTCTTTAGGTTTTCACCAGTTGTCTTTGAATTTATTTTAAGGTAAGATGTATCGGTATCGGCCTTAAAGTTTATGTTTGAATTTTCATCCATCCAAAGTCCATCCAACAAATGTGTTTCATCACCAACATAGCAATTGCTTAATGTATCGTTTGGCACAACACTTTCATTAATAACACCCCATTCCCAATTTGATTGGTGGGTCAATTCGCCTAAACTGTTTACAGTTATAAATGGATGTATTGTATTGTCATTGGTTAAACCGGCAAGCGGAGATACCAATATCCTGTTATCACCGTAAAGGGTTAAAGTTGTGTTGCTTGTTTTTAATGAAACTTGGTCGGATTCCACAACAAAAGCACCGCCATCCACTTTTAAATTGGCTATTGTTCCACCTTTCGATATGGAAATTGCGGTGTTGCTCCCAACAATGTTTAATGTTGAATTTGTTGGAGAATTGCTTCCACCCAAAACTGTTTTGTTGGTTGGGTCAACAGGATGTATTGTTGTACCTGTAAGGGTAAATGGAGAAATGACATTTTCCAAAAGTTGGTATTCTGTTGTCCACGTACCTTCATTATAACTTTGAACATCTCCGTTTGGGGCAAGATACAAATCGCCATCTTCGGCATCCCCCATATTTGATTGAGTTACCCATCCAGCACCTCTTCTTCCTTGTATGCCTTGCAAGCCTTGTATGCCGCTAAAGCCAAGTACACCTTGTATGCCTTGCATTCCTTCGGGTCCGCCACCTTTTAGGTTGACCAAATCAAAATTTGTGTTAATAATGTCAACCATTTCTGATATGGTGTGACCTGCGTTTAAATCAGTAAAAGGTATGTTAGATGGTACGTTACTCATTTTCTATTTTGTGTTTATGTATTTATAAAAACGACTTATTTGAAATAAGCGTTAAACGCCATATTGGTCATCGTTCCTATTTTTGGGTATCCAATAAAGTCGTTTAGGGTTTTGCTATCGGTGTAGCTCATTGCTGATTTTAGGTAGGAAACAAAATTATCCAACCATTGACTCAAAGAATATTCAACATCAACAGTTGTTTCAATTCCTTCGGATGTTTTGGTACCGCTTCCCCCAAATTCCTGTTGCGCCTTTTTGGTTGACATACCGTAATATTTGCGGTATTTTACATATTTCTTATCGCCATAGTATTCGGATTTGTCAACATATACCAATGCCCTTGGGTTATCCCATTCATATTTTATGTGTGTTTCACCGCAAGCCTCTTCGGTTTTTGCAAAAATGCTTCCAAGCATAACATAGTCCGCCCCAAGTGCCAATGCCTTTATAACTTGGTCAAAGTTTCTAAAGCCGCCATCCGCAACTATTTTTGGGTAGTTTGTTTCGGGATGTTGCAAGCGTTTGTTATGGCATTCCCTTATAAGCGATGCCATAGGGTAGTGTATGGAAGTGTTCGCACTTGTTGTACAACAATATCCCGAACCTATTCCAATGCGAATATAGTCAACACAATTTAAATAATGCAAGCCAATTAGGTTGTAGGTTTCGGGGTTGGCGATGTTGCCAGCCATTATGGTTATGTTATCACCTATTGTGTCTTTTGCCGTTTTGCAAAGTTCGTAAACATATTTCATGTGTCCGTTTGCAATGTCTATGCAAAAACTTCTTTTTTTGTTCCAAATGTTCATTTTCAAAAGTTGTTCAAACTCGTTAAGCCCAACAGCGGCAAAACAAGTTTCCGAAAGTTCAATTCTTGTTTGAAAATTAACGCTTCTTGGAATAATGGTTTGTATGTTTTTACCTAAAAATTCATTGTAGTTGTTTTCATCAATAACACAACTCATTGGTGCTGTAAACAAGGGCAGCATACCGTTTTCGTGATAGGTGTTGCATTCTTTTCTGCTTCGTATGCTTGTTAAATCTTCAGGTATTATGCAAACATCGTTCAACCCCAAAAGTTTGTGGGATTGGTAAAATTCTTTCGACATATTGGTTAAATTTTAGAAAACAATTATTCTTTTGATATGCTCTGTGTTACAATAACATTCTTTTTCATCACAAGTTTTACACGTGACTTTACATTTTTAAATTTGCCAAATTCACTTAAATTTATTTTAATTTTGTTTTGGGCAACATTGTTTATATTATAATATAATAAAGTTTCACCGTTTTCGTTATGTTCTTCGGTGTCATCTTCATAAGTGTAGTATTGTGAATTTGCTTTGTGATAAATAAAAGCAATGTATGGGGATGTTGCATTGCTTGGGTTTCCAACGGTTAACTTGTAAGTTTGTGGTGTGGAAGTAAGGGTATGCAATATTTTATAGTTAAGGGTTATGTCAAGGTTGTTTATAACCGATGTGGATGTTCCATAGTTGTAGTATTCTTCTTGGGTATCGACATTGTTGTTTTTAATGCTTGTTATTATATTATCAACATCATAGTTCAAAGCACCCGTGTTAACATCCATATATTTGTTATAGTTTAATGCGTGTGCAAAATTATAGTATTGTGCGTTACTTGCAAGTTGAATATAGTTTGAATACAACAAATTGTGTGCGGCAACAAGGTCAACATAATGGGTAATTTGATACGATTTGCCTTCTTTTAGAGGTGAACTTATATCGGGACGTGTAAAATCTATACAATTGGTTATGTCTTCCCATTCAACATTTGAATTGGCGTTGTATTCACCTTCAACACTTGCCTTTTCAAGTTTAATCCCAACGTAGTTGTACAATATAGCCTTCCCCCAATTTATTTTTTTGTCAAGATTTGTTCCGCTAAAAACAAATATGTTGTTTATATCGCAAGTTCTTATGTCAAACGGTTGTGCCGATATTTTTATGGTTCCCCAAACTTCGTTGTTGTTCATATTCTTTGTAAAGGTAACAGACGGGTCAACAACCGAAAAATAGTTTATGCGTTGTTGGGTTATATTTGAATGATTATCTATGTATTCTGCCATTTTTGTTTGTGCTTACACTTTATTTAGTTCCATTGTTTTGGGGAGGTAATTCAAAAAGTTTGTATCCCATAAGTATAAAGTCACCTTCTTCCACGTATTCATATTCAACAACAAGATATGCAACGGTTCCTTCAAAATTAACGGTTAGTTGCTTTGTGTTGGGGTCATAGTCAACTCTGCCACTTAATTCCTCAACATTTACAACATTTACAAATATTGGTTGGTCATTATAAACATCATATAAAAGTCTTGGAACATCAACAACATTGGAGTCTTGCGTTACTTGCTTTATTCTTGTTTCAAAATGTTCTCCATCGCAACCACATCCACAACCACCACCGCCACCACCGCTTGGCACAACCGAACTTTGTCCGGCGGGACCCCTGCAACCTTGTATGCCTTGTAAACTTCTTATAAACAACGCAATGGCACCGGGACTTGATGGGTCGGGAAACACACTTTGTATGTTGTTGTATTCATACCAAATGTCATAAGTGGATTTACCAATTTCACCTTGTTCACCTTGAATACCTTGTATGCCCAAAAAACCTTGTATGCCTTGTGTTCCTTGAACACCTTGTTCACCTTGTATGCCTTGGTGTCCAATTTCGCCCTGTATGCCTTGGTATCCCATCCAACCTTGTATGCCTTGTGTTCCTTGCATACCTTGATATCCTTGGTATCCTTGGTATCCTTGCAAACCTTGTTCACCTTGTATGCCCTGATAGCCAAGCCAACCTTGAACACCTTGTGTTCCTTGAGCACCCTGATGTGTCGCTTGTCCCGGTACTCCTTGCAAACCTTGCATTCCTTGTATTCCTTGCACTGCTATCCAACACCCTTGTATTGCTTGTTGAATTGTGGGGTCTGTCCAAATTGCTTGTATGTATGAACCACCATCGATTCCTTGTAAACCCTGCAAACCTTGAAAACCCTCTGTTCCATTTTCGCCATCAAGACCTTGTGCGCCTTGTACCACAATAAATTGAGAACCATCTGGAGTATAAACCCATGCTTCTCCTTGCGAACCTTGCATTCCCTGCGGACCTTGCGGACCTTGCGGACCAACTTCACCTTTCGGACCAACTTCACCTTGCGGACCAACTTCACCTTGCGGACCAACGGGCCCGGGTTCACCTTGCGGTCCAACTTCACCTTGCGGACCTTGTTCGCCTTGTTCACCCTGTTCACCTTGCGGACCAACTTCACCTTGCGGTCCTTGTTCACCTTGCGGACCTTGTTCGCCTTGTTCACCCTGCGGTCCGGCTGGTCCAACTGAACCACCCCCTGTTCCAAAAGGATACCATATTCCTTGACCAAGCACAGTTCCTTGTGATGGTGCTACATTATGGGATGTGCTTGTTTCGGAATCGCCAATAAAGATATATAGGATGTAATTATCATCATAAACCACATCTTGGTGATGGTATATGCGCTCAGGGTTATACGGGTTTGCAACTTTTTTAAAGTTGTTGTCAACTTCAGGTATGGTTAATTCCACACCTTTTTCTTGACGATATATTATTCTTTCTTTTATCTCTGCTTGCATTTTTACAAATTATTTTTTAATATGCCATTTTGTTGGAATGCCGTTATCATTCACGTCTTTTTCATCATATTCAAAGTCGCTAACTTTGTAAAGGTTCTTGTCAACAATATCATCTATTTGCTTTTGCTTAAAACCGTTCACCTTTAAAAAGTCCCCAAGACCTCTTATACCAAGCACAACATCATCGTACATGTCTTGGTTTGGCAGTTTATCAAAACCAAGTTTTTCCATTTTTTGTTTCATTGAACTTGCGTATTCGTTGTTGTCTTTCATTTTGTTGTATTCTTTTTCCATGTTTTCGTGCATTTCCTCCTTAAGTTTGATTTGCTTTTCCCTTTCATCCATTTCTTTCTGCCAATTCTCACGAGTATCCATTCCTTCAAACAACGAAGAAAGACCTTCTTGCGACCTTATGCTAAACATTTTCAATATATCAATAAGGTTCATGTGTATTTTTGCACACACCTTGTTGGCTCTTGCCTCCGCAGATAGTTTAACCGACTGGGAATAGGTTCCAAGCATATTGTCCTTTCCTTCCTTTGATGGTTTCTGTGCAAGGTTGTTAAATTGTTCCACCATTGCGGCAAGTTCCTTTTGGTTATCATCCTTTAAAAGGGAGTCTATGTGTCTACCGGCTTCTTGGAATATGTTTTGTCTGTACGCACCGTACATATCGGTTCTCCCCATGTTGTTTACCTCTTTTATTTTTTTAAATGCGTCAATAAGACTTGTGAATTTTCCTTTTTCTTGCTTTGATAGTTTTTTTCCTCCGATTTCCTTGTTTAGGTAATCGTCGCCTATTCTTAACTTAATTTCATTGTAAATTTGTTCAACAGCCTCTCGTCTTATTTCCATAACCTTTTTATCCATTCCCGCAATGCCATCTTTTACAAGCGTAAAAAACATATCTGCGTTTAGTTCAACCTGAACCAACGCCTGTTGCAACGCTTGCCTAATAATGGTCATATAATATTTGTAGCCAAGTGCCATTATTTTTGCCATTCTTATAGGTGAAAGAAACACACGGTAATTCATTATGTTAGATAGAAGAATATCGCCAGTAAAAGAACCCGGGCGTATGGAAGTCAGTTCTATTAGTTTTGTTAGTTTTAACTTGTTTTTGTCAAATTCAACCGATAAAAGTTGTTCCGCCTTGTTTGCGGTTGTTTTCTTGTTTATTTTTAAATCATCGTTGTAGTGTTCAACAAGGTTTTCAATTTCATCAACATTTTCGTTAATGGATTTGAATATGTCGTTTCCCGTTGCTATGGTTGGGGCAAGTATCTTTGAAAGTGCGTTTTTGTTTATACTTTTAAAGATACCCTCGTTGATGGGTTCAACATTGTTTAAACCATAGGTGCTTCTAATAAAATCTTCGGATAAAAGAATGTAGTCCTTCATAAAAATTTTTGGTTTTTAGTATTTATAAATACATAAAAACATTTCAAATTAAATTTGCAAATATGAAAAAACTTTTGGAATTTTTAAACAGGTGGGGTGTCGTGATTATTGTTTCACTTTCCCTGTTGGTTCTTATGAAAGAATGTTCAACATCAAAAAGGGTAAAAAAATTGGAAAAGGCAAATGTTGAAATTACCGCCAAGTTAGACTCCCTTAACAACAAAACCCTTAACGCAAACGATGTAACAAAACTTATTAAAACCGTTTCCGCTTCACAAACCCTTATTGATGAAGAACTTATAGATAAAAAGCAACTTACGCTTACGGATTTATACAAAGAATTACAATAGTTAAAATGCCAACAAGAATAGAACAACTTGCTTCAAATTCAACAATGTATTACAGGGGTGACCAATGCATGGAAATTGCACCCTTTGATAATTACTATATGTTTACCATATACAGGGAAAGCACCGATAAGGAACAAGATGATAGCATACCGCTAAACCTAACCAATCTCGGTTCCCTTTACATATCCTTTATAAACGGTGAAGAAGAAGTTAGAATAGAAAACTACAAATATGCCGAAGATGTTGATATGGCAAACGGAGAAGTTGTGTTTAGAATTGGCAAGGATGATGCCAAAAAGATTCTTGCGCTTGGCAGCAACACCTTTTACATATCAAGCAAAATAACGGATGGTGTAACATCATCCGATGAAACCGTTTTGTACACGGGGGAATGGGTTGATTTTGCCACCGGTATGCAAACATCCCTTACATCAACCATACAAACGCTTAACAACACAATTCTTGAATTGCAAAACAAACTAACATCGCTTAAAGAAGAATACGATGTTATGCTGGACTCTTTGTACTCGGAAATAGAAAACCTTAAAAACGAGATAAAGGCAAAAGATGTAACCATAAAGGAATTGCAAGATACAATAGACACTTACAATTCAGATGTTGTGGATTACATAACAGCAAACATAATCTCAACCGGTAATTCAAACACAGGTGTTTCCATATCCACCACCAATAAAGAAAATTCAACAATAAACACCGGTAACATATCAAGGGAAGTTAAATTGGATAGCATTCGCCAAACAACGCACACCATAGAAATTGCCGCAGAAAAACTTCAAAAAAATTGGCTATCAAATTCAAGAATTAGCAAAAGGGAAGGCATTGTAGAAAATACAAATGTCTCCACCGCAACAAGCAATGAAGACACATATAGTTCTTTGTTAAACCAAGGAAAAAGAAAAAGATAATTTTAAATTTCCTTTTTGTGTGAATCAATAAACATTTGACGGTAAACATTACCGTAATAACCTTCAACAGCCATTGCACGAAGGGCAACGTTTTCATCATATTCACCCAACACAATGTATTCGGTATCTGACGGAGATTCGTTTAAAGCAAGTTCCTTTGTTACATCAACATAAACATCCCCCACTTTGTTAAAGGCGTGTTCAATTGGTATTCCAAATGTACTCATAAAACCTTCACAATACAATATGTTATCAAAACCTGTTTCTGAACACATGTGGTATGCGTTTGAATAACATTCCTTTTTCTTTGGACGTACACGTTGCTTTATTTTTTTAATTTCTTCTTCCGTAAACACTTCGTTTAACGGTGTTATTTTTATTGGTTTGGCGTCTTTTACCATTTTTTCGTAAAACTCTTTTTGAAACCCATCCGAGTTGCTTGCTATAAACTTGTATTGGGTAACAAAGGTGTTGTAAAAACTTCCACCGTTTTCATTTACGAATTGGTTGTATGTTTTAATCCTGTTCATTTTCTTCAATGTGTTTTGTTGTTCTTTTTCTTGTTTTTTGCTTTGAAACCTCTTCCTTGTACTTGTTGGCGTATTCAACAACAAGGTAGTCAACAATGCTGTTTCTGTGGTTTGTTTTTAGTTCTATGCTTACCATACCCGGAACCCTATCAACACAATCGCAAATAAACCTAAATCCAGAATCCCCCTTGTGCTTTAAGTCTATTTGGGAAACATCACCGCATATAATCATTTTGGAATTTAAGCCAATTCTGGTTACTATCATTTCCATTTGCTCATCGGTTATGTTTTGGGCTTCATCAACTATTATGCAAGAATCCAAAAAAGTAAGACCCCTCATAAACGAAACGGGTGCAATTTCTATTGTGCCATCGTTTAGCCATTGGTCTATTCTAAACTTATCGTAAAGCAAGTAAAAGTTGGTTACTATTGGGGATATCCAAGGTTGCATCTTTTCCCTTAAGTCACCGGGCAAGTAACCAATATCTTCTTTTGAAACCGTTGGTCTGGTTATTACAATTTTTTTGTATTCCTTTTTTAGAAAACCATCCAACGCTATTTGACAAGCGAGCAATGTTTTACCCGAACCAGCCTTGCCGTGCAACACCCCTATCGTGTTTTGCAATATTAGTTCCTTTGCTTGCTTTTGTTCTTCGTTTAGGGTAATTTTGAACTTAACGGACATTGTAATATTGTATATTTGAAAATTATGGCTACATAAACTTTTGAAACAACCTACGTTTCAAAACCCGTTATGCCTTAATCCCCAAATAGGTGCAAATGGCTGTTGTCATAATTTTGGATGTGAGCAAACTATACAACGGACCTTGTGTAACACCCAACGCCTTGCAAATGGCTGCACCAATTTTTGAGCCAAAGGCAAGTCCGCCAATACCGCCAACCAAGCCTCCTATAATGCCTTCGTTTGCTTGGTCTTCCATCATTTTTTCAATGTCGTTGTTGTCAACATCGTTTTCTACGCTTTCCTTAATAAAGGCGATTTCCTTTTCGTTAAGGTTTGTGATTTTTTCATAGAGTTGGGAAAAAAGAACAAGGGCGTCCTTTTCCAACATTTCATCTTTTTTTATGTCAAAATAGGTTTTTACTTTTTCCATTTTTATATTGTATATTATTGTTGCCAAGATTCAAAGTTTTCAATCTCTTTAATTGAAGTATCCCAATCACCGTTAAACTTAAGTCCGTGGTCATCAAGATAAATATCCGCAATGGGCTTGCCAGTATCGTTTTGCACGCCATACGGGTTTTCGTTTATGTAGTCATAGGTTATGTTGTTTTGCTTTAGCCATTCCCTTAATTCGGGAGTGTTACCCCTGCAGGTAAACACAATAATTGTCCAACCTTGTTCCTTTAGTTTAAGGGTTCCCTTATCGGCATTTTCAACAGGTTTGCCAAAAACATTATCGCCAAGCCAACCTTGCGAGTAATCATGCAAAACACCATCAAAGTCTATACATATAGTTTTGTTGTGGTCTTCCTTTTTTGCGGGAACCGTTTTTAAATAGGGGTCGTTGAACCTTTCATCGGATTGGCAAAAGATACGGTCGCAGATGTCCATATTTTTTTCAAAATAATCAATGGCATCATCTGCATTATCAAACCATTCTATTTGCTCACCGTTTTTATCATATATTATGTATTGCGTGGCAAAAAAATTGTTCAAAAACGAACCCAAGTCGTTTTCGAACATTTCATTTATTCTTTTAATGTGTACCATCAGGGAATTCAAATTTATTATATTTATATTTCTATGGTTTCCTAATGGCAATCTTCTTAAACCCTATATCCATCAAACCGTTGCACAACCAAGCCTCGTCATTGTTTATGTAAACACCATCAAACTTTTGTTCCTTTAGGTACAGGTTTATGCGCTTTAATATGTTCTTTTTATCGGTTTTGTTAACAAGATGGCTCATATCAAAAAACACAAGTTTGCGAAAAACCTTTCCGTTTTTGTGTATTTTTCTGTTTAGGGCATACATACCCTTATCGTTTTCCATAAGTAATATAAACAAAGGTGACCCATTTTTCAAACCAATGACACCGTACGAGTGCATAATGTAGTTGTTGGAATAACCAATTGCCCTCGCAAGTGTTTTAAAGTAAACACGGTATTTGGCGTGCCACACATCCCTTAACTTTTTGAATCCGAGTATTTCCATTTTTAGCATATATTTAAAATATATCCAATAGTTTTTTCACGTCCTCCCTGTTGTAACCCAAATTGGTTATTTTTTTATCAAGTCCCTTTGCCTTTTTTGGGTCAAGTTTTGATTTTATTTCTTCTATTTTATTTATGGTTCCCTCACAAAAAGCAACGTATTCGTTTAATTTGGAAAAAAACGATTTCCAAGTTTCGGGCAATTTGGCATAGTTTGTTTTTGGCAGTATGCCAAGTTCCCTTTTGTAGTTGGAAATGCTTCTCCTGCTTTTAACACCAACCAACACGCAAAGGGTATCGTTGTTTTTGGTGTTGTCGTTTATAAGGTTGGGGTGTTCAACCAAGGCAAGCAAAAGTTTTATTACACAGGAATACTTTTTGTTCTTTTTTATGTTTATGCTTTTTTGTCTATCTTCGTTGCTCCACACCGCATAGTTTTCATCATAGGTGGTTGTGGCGTATTGGTAGGCACCGTTAAAGTCCCTTTCAAATTCTTCAACACTGTATTCATCCCTTTTTACGGTTCCGTTTAAATAGCCGCATTCGCCAAGCATTGCGTTTAGTTGGTTTTTTACCCTGCTTTTGCATTCGTTTTTGCCTATGTTGTTTCGGCTATCCCTTATAAGTTTCATTGTGTATTCTCGTGTAAAGGAATTTCTTGAAAGGGATCTCCAATATTCATTGTATTCCTTTTTAGCCAACTTCTCGTTTTTGTTTTTAAGAAGTTTTCTTTTTGCTTGCGGGATGTTTTTAAACAACTTGTTTTTTGTGTTAAAGCAATTTATGTTCCTGCAGGCAAAGTCAAAAAGTTTGTCGCTGCCAACACCCTTTCTTTCGTTTAGCACCTTGTAAAGTTTTTCATATTTGCCCATATCTTCCACAAAATAATCCTCCACTATTGAATACAAGTCATCAAACTTGTATGTTTTAATGGGTGTTTTGCTTGAAACAATTGGGTGGTATGTGTCCTTTACATTCCAATAGGTAATAAAATCGTTTATGTATTCTTTGTCGCTTATGTAGGGGTTTTTTATTTGCCAACCCGTGTACATTAAATCCCCATCAAAAAGGTAGGCAATAAAGGTTAGCACATCCCTGTAACGGTTCCAATAGGGAAGTTGTTCCTTTACAAAAATGTTTTTGCTATCAACGTATGCGTTGTATATTTTTATTTCCTTTTCAAGTATGTAGTGCAGTTGGGTGTGTCCGTTTTTAATGTGTATTTGAAACATACTTGGCAAGGGCAACCCAAGTTCCTTTAATATCTTAAATTTGTTTTTTAGTTTCTTTTGAACCATTTCGGTTTTTTCAAAGGTTTCCCTTGAATCATACCCTTCAAAAAAATCATCAATATCCACCACAACATCTTCTCTAACCGAATGGTCAAGTCCTGCCGATACTTGCAAATACTCGGACTTGTCTTCAAAATATTCAATAATGTTGTTGTATTTGTGAAGGCACAATTCCCTTGACAGATCTTTGTCCTTTGCAATGTTGTTTGTATGGTTAAACAACCAACACTTTGTTTTGCTTGGGTTTCTTTTTGATTTTTTTCTTTTGGAAACAACCGAACCATCTTCTTTGCTTATCCAAGCATAATAGGTTTCGTTGTTTACAGTAATTTCTTTTTTTGTTAGATTGCTTTTTGGATAGAACACCTCTCCCTTGTAAAGCCCATCAACATACTTTTTCCTACTTGTGTCCCAATATGTGCCTTTTTTGGTTTTACTCATTGTTTGCGTAAAATAATGCCTTAAACGCCACGAAAACCGCTTTATTCAAGTTGTGCGTATTCTATAAAAGATATAGCCAACAATATGTTTATATGCGTTTATTCAACAAAGTGGCTGAAACCGTTTTGCTTCTTAACTTCCAGCACCCTATCCACTGTTGAATTTTCAAGGTTGGCGTGGTGTACTATAAACATATTCATATTTAGGTCTTTTGAAAAGTCCTTAAATATGTCAAGCAGCTCGTTGCAACTGCCAACATCAATACCGCTTAACACCTCATCCAAAAACAAAAGGTTTATGTCGTTTATTTTGGTTTTCATTATTTTTAAAAAGGCAAGGGTAACCGCAATGTCCGATTTTTTTCTTTCACCGTTGGAAAGGGTTTTGTAACTAACTTCCTCCCCCATATAAAACAACTTGCAATTGTAGTTTATGTCAAAGAGTATCTTGTAGCCAATGTTTAGTTTTTCCCTTAACTCATCCACGCACTTGTTTATAATGGGGATGTACATATTGCTTATGTATTGCTTTAAGCCGTTTTCGGAAAACACACCCAAAACAACATCAAGCAACTTAAGGTTTTTCTCGGTTTTTGCCAATTCCTTTTCTGCCGGTTCTATTTTTTTGGTTATGTCGTCCACAAGGGATAGCATATCATCAATTTGCTTTTGTTTGTTTTCGTCAAGTGCTTGGATGCTTCTTTTCAAATCGGATGCCAAAAGTTTGGTTTCGTTTGCCTTTTTTCTTGCACTATCCAATTTTCTATCCAACTCAACAAGGACGTTTCTTATGTGGTCGCTATCCATTTTGGCACGGTTGAACTTGTTTAGGGCATCGCTGTACTTTGTTTCAAGTTCTTCCTTTATTTTAGTGTGCGCTTCATCGCAAAGGTCGGCACCGCAAGTCGGGCATTTTTTGTTGTTGTAAAGCGACATTTGCCTTTTAAGGATTTCAAGTTCGGAGTTTGCCTTTACGTATGCCTCCCTTTTTTCGCTTTCCATAGCAACACCCCTTTCCTTTTTTTCAACAATTGCCTTACCCGCATCTTCTATTTTTTTGTATTCTTCGTCCAGCCTTTGCAATTCGGTTTCCATTGTTGCCTTTTCGTTGGCTATAACGTCTTCGCTTTTTTCACCGCTTTTTATAGCCTCTATTTTTTCTTTTATGGAGGTTATGGACTCGTTGTAACTGTTTATTTTGTTTTCCAAGCCAAAGGATGTTTGGTTTAGTTCCTTGATTTTATCCTTTACCTTTTGGTTTATTTCGTTTAGGATGCTGTAACCAAACAACCTGTCTATAATTTCCCTTTTTTCCTTTGGGGTAAGTTTAATAAAGGATTTGAAACTATCAACACTTAACACAATGGAATTTCTAAACAAAGAATAAGGCACTCGGTAAATTTCCTCTTCCAAAAAGTTTTGCACGTTTGCCTTGCCTGCTGTGTCAACCTTTTTGCCGTTTACAAAAACTTCAAAAATGGATGGGTTCAAGCCACGGTGAATTTCAACCTTGTTATCACCGCTTGATATGTAAATCCACCCCTCCATGTTTTTGTTTATTCGGTTTGGTATTTGGGGTAATGTAAACCCATCCACTTGCCCATACAACATAAAAGTTATAAGGTTGGAGATACTTGTTTTCCCACTTCCGTTTTCTCCGCAAAGCAAGGTTAAAGAGGAATCTTGGTCAAAAGTTAGTTCTTGCCAAGAATTTCCCCAACTTGTAAAATTGCGCCATTTTACCTTTTCTATCTTCATTACTTACCGTTTTTCCTGTAAACAATTCTTCCATTGGTAACATCATAAGGGGATATTTCAACCTTTACAATATCGCCAACCATAATTCTAATATTGTTAATTCTTATCTTACCGCCTATGTATGCGGTAACAACGAAACCGTTGTCAAGTTCAACCTTGTACTTGTTGTTTGAAAGGTCTTCTATTACGGTGCCTTCCATTGAAATTAAGTTTCCTTTTCCCATTAATTGTTTTTTCTTTATATATAATAAAATTAAAAAATCTTGTTCTATTTTAATTTTTGCAAAACCATATCCGACACAACCTTTCCGTTAGCGGTTGGGTGTTTTGCTTTGACTTTCTTTATAATAGTTCCCATGTTTTTCTTAATTGGTTCAACACCAGAATCTATAATTGCGTTTATCTCTTTTTCTATATCTTGTTCTGTAACGGGTTCGGGAAGATACATTTTAATAAAATCCGCTTCCTTTCTTTCGTTGAAGGCAAGATCTTGTCTTCCACCGGCAACATACAACGCCTCGGCTTCTTCCCGTTGCTTAACCATTTTGTTCAGGATTTGTATCTCAATAGCGTCATCCATTTTTTTGCTAACGGCTTCTTTGGAAGCGTTATATTTTTGAAACTCGGATTTAATAAGTTTTAAAATTCCCAAACAACCTGAATTGCATTTTGTTTCTTGAGCAATGAGCTCATCAATCTTTTCTCTTAACATCGTTAATATTTTTATAAATTATATGTTTTGCTTAATTACTTTGTATATTTTTGTTTCATACTGTAATTTTTGCAAACCTTTACTTTCATTTAACCAAATATTTTTTTGTATTCCACTTGTTTTTTAATTTGTTTAGTTGCATATTTCATCAAATGTTCATCTATTTTTACACAAGCACGTGCAAGTTCCATTTGTTCAAATGTGCCACTTTGGGTATGTAACATTTTTAATCTTCTTTTCTTGTTTAGACTATCAATGGTTATGTGTTTTTTCCAAATACTGTTTTTTATTTTACGTATTTTCATTGTTTACAAGTTTTTATCTTCTTTTACCTATTATCCAAAACAAGCAATTTGGTTCCAAATAGGGTACACATTTTGATTCGTATATTGGGTCCAACTCAATATCGCCAACTTTTTTAAAAACCTTGTCCTCATACCCAAGTTCGGACTTAACCACCGTTAGATTTTTGATATTTAGTGGTGCGTACTTTTTAAGGGTTTTTTGTACGTTATAGCCAACACTTACGGCTGTTACCTTTACATCTGTTCTGTTTGTAAGAATTAAACCCCAAAGCACACCGCAAAGGTTCATACCGCTTCCTGCTGTTATAACAATATGCTTTACTTCTTTTGGAAGGTTTTTGGTTTGCAATGCGGTTTGGTAAATGCTTTCCCAACTTTCCATTCCAAAGGGGACGTTAAGGCAATTGTTTTCTTCGGCATCCTTTTTTGCCCTTGCTATAATAACACTGTTGTGCCAAGTGTCTTCGTGGTGGATAATTTCAGCACCATCGCCAATTGCAATTTTTAATTCTTCGGTATCCTTTCCCCTAATGGTGTGACACCTGCATTTTTTGTTTAGGTTTTTGCAAATATTGGCAACTATTTGGATTTGCGGGCTAAACCTTGAACCAGCCGTAACAACGGTATCTTTGTCGCTTTTGGAAATTATACCGTATGCCTGTCTTGCCTTTGCGCCAACCACATCAAACACTTGGTAAAGGTCATCCCTTTTTACCCAATAATCGCCCACACGATATACTGGTGTTAATTCGGGTGCTTCCTTGTCAAAGTTGCTAAATACACTTGGTGTTATTTCAAATAAAGAAACCATTTATGTTTTATATATATTTAGTCATTGTTTTCGTTGTAGGATTCTTCAACAAAATATTTAATAAGTTCTTTGTGGTTTTCAACATCTTCTTTATACAAGTTAAATCTGTATTCGCCTTTTGCGTAGTAGTTTTTAAGTTCGCCAAACTTTGTTTCTTCTATTTTCTTGTTGCGTTCTTGTGTTTGCTTGCACTTTACATAAAATGTTGTGTATTTCATTCTTGGAATAAAACTCACAAAGTTTATTGTTGTTCCATTCTTTACCAGATTTATATATGATTTAAGATATGATAATTTGTATTCTTTATCAATTGCGGCAATAAATTTGTTGTATATACTATCAACAACCGCCATTGCGTTTTCGGTTGTTTTTTTGTCTTCCCTGTTTAACCAAAAGTTTCTGTCTTTATCTTCTTCTATCTTTACATCATCCCCTATATTATATGTGTCAAGCACCTTGTGAAAATGTAGTAAAGTTGTGTCGGAACTTTCGGATTTTAAGGGAAGCATTTCATACGCTATTATTGGAGTGATTCTTGAAAGCAATTCAAGAGCAATGTACGATTTACTTTTTATAATGTTTTCCGCTATAATAACAGCAACATATTCATGTTCGGCATCGTTTTTTGCAAGCAAGGATTGGTAGGTAACAGTTCTTACCAAATGGTCGGCATCCAAATCCCCAAGTTGTATTTCAACAGCATATTGCGTGGATTCGTTGCAAGATTGCAAAACCAAGTCAACCCTTCCATAGCCTATCAAGGAAACTTCTCTTTTTGCGGTTAAGTCTCCAAGGTTCAAAGAATTGGTATATTTTGCTATGTATTTCTGAACATCATATTCGGAAATCGTTGATTCTTTTTTCAAGTTAACTTTTGTGCAAGATGCTAATTTTTCTTTTTCCATATCTTTATTGTTTTTAATTACAGTGCAAAAATACAAAAATGTTTTAATATATGCAACTAAAAAACAAAAAAGTTATTAACAAAGTTATTAACAATATACTATAAAATTTTTATCAAATAATAATCCACTCAATATATAAACAATGGTACATGTGTTTTTACTAAAATTAACAAATTCCTTTAGTGTTAACTTCAAATAAAAATTTATATTATTAGATTCCTATACGTTTATACAAATTTTCTAACATAGTTTTTCTTTTTTCTTCGCCAACTTGTTTTGTTGATAAAACCACAATTTTTTCAAATTTAATAAAATTACCATTGCATACCCACATTTTATGGTTAAACAAATTATCTTGTTTTGGTAATGCCCCAAGATAATGTATTGGATTATAATTAAAATACTCTATGGGGTACACAAAAGATATGTGGCTTTTACCAAAATTTCCATAAAGGCAAACATTTGTTAACCAATATATATTTTTTCCAACAATTTCAAAAACCTGAATTCCATATAAAACACCATTACACCTATATGAAATTTTTATAATGTTAGAATTATTTAATAAAATTTGCTTTTCTATTTTTTTTAAATCAATATCAACACTTGAATTTGAGATATCTTTCCATTTATTTAGCAAATTATCAATTTCATACGCCTTGTTATCAACATAAAAATTATAATCCAAACCATTATAAGTATATATTTTTATATTTTCATCATTGATTATTCTTTTACAAGAATTTTTAATTTTGCATTTCTTAACTTTTTTTTCGTCCCAACTAACAATAAAATCATAAAGTGTGTAATCGTTATTTTGTGTTTCATTACTATTTTTTGGAAAGTACCAAAATATTTGTCCTTCTATGTCCAAATCTTTTCGATTAACATTACCAAACACCATTGCGTATGTGCTGTGATTTGTTCGTTTTAATAAAACATATCCACCATTTTTTGATTTCACAAATCCGGGTGTTTCCGAATATGGCAAAAGTGTATAATAAATAGACGGACAAGTTTCAACAAAATTTATTAAATCTTTTGGTGCTTTTCTAAAATCAACTATATTTAAATCGTTATAATTCATGTAAAGTTTTTGCTATTTATAATATTGGTTCATCTTTCATTTGAATATCGTTATAAAGATTTCGTAAGCAAACCCCAGTTTTTTCAACAATCCATTGTGATGTTGGAGAACCCTTATCATTACAAACTTTTTCCGTAATGCTTGTCAAATAATATTCTTCATTATCATACAAAATAGTTCTATTTCCAGAAACAATACATTTTATTGTATTATCTTTTTTGTAAACCAAAACATCACCATCTTTTAAACCCATTTCATAAAAGTTAAGGGGTCCTCTTTGCAATTTTTTTTCTTTAAATTGTGCAATTTTATCATTTGATGTTAAATTATTTTCAATTTCTTTATTAATTTCATTTGTTACTTCTTCTATACTAAATAAACTTATAAGTCCTATAATGCTTTTTGGGTCCAATCTAAAAAATTCACGGTTATTGTTTACACGAACAACCCCAAATGCTTTATGAAGTTCCTTTTCAACTAAATCGCAATTGTTAACCGTGCAAGAATATTCACACACAAAAGGCACAGGAACTCCTGTTGAAAAAAGTTCTTTCATTCTATCATTAACATCGGTTCTTGTTGTTTTTCCTATTTTAACAAGACCCGGCATACAAGGGTTTGACAAAACATAAATAATTCCTTGCTTTTTGCTTAATGTGTTTTCCATATCTTTGTTGTTTTAATTACAGTGCAAAAATACAAAACTTTTTAATATATGCAACTAAAAAACAAAAAAGTTATTAACAAAGATATCAACAATACACTACAACTTTTTACGGTAAACATACACCTTTTCATTTGTATCCACAAAATGCGTGGTTCCTTGTTCATCCCCTTTTGAACCATAAACACGTTTGCCGTTGCTTAATTCAACATCTTCCAAAAACACAAAGCCAACCTCTGTTGCCATTTTGTGAAAATCATCAGCCATCTTGTAGTTTTCGGTGTTTTTGATGTTGTATGCAAAGAAACCATCATTTACAAGGTATTGCTTGCAATTTTCCATAGTTTTCCTTACATAAACATTTAGCCAATCTTTGTATTGGGGATACAACTTTATGCTTTGCTCACCGTGTTTGTAATCTTCCAAATCAAAATAGGGCGGGCTGCTAAAGCACAAACCCATTTTGTTTGTCCATTCTTCCACAAAAATTTCACTTCCTTGCGGTCTAATGTCCTTGTGTATTGGTGCAAACAACCTAAATGGATCCGAAGCATAATAATCTTCATACATATTGCCAAGTTGTTCAACCAATTCAACATTGGGATCGGTTCCATAATAGTTGGTTTTCATTCTCATACTGCCCAAAAGCCTTGCACCCCAACCGCAACTGTAATCATAATAGTTTTTGTTTGGGCAATAATTTTCCAACATATAGTTTATAACCTGTATGGGAAATTGGGTTGCCTTTCTTGCAACACCCTTGCCGCCCAGTTGAACCATGTGCATAAATTTTTTGCAAGGAGTTGGGTCGTCAAAGATGTGTGGGAATGCTTCTGCTTTTGCCATAAAAAAGCCAACAAGTTCTTTTGATTCAAGTACCTCGTTTAACGAAAACTTATCACCGGCAAAACAAACATCCGATGCAATTTTTATAAAATACTTTTTGTATATCTCGCTTGTTACCGAACCACCGTTTGCCACTTTTCTAAATTGTGCATACAAGTCGCTTTTTGTAGGAACTTTATAGTATTCCTCAACTATTTCATTGTATTCCTCATCGGACAATTCCCTGTAAAACTTTGTTTTAAGGGTTTTACCGTTATGTGTTATTTCCTTAATCATATTCTAAAACAACTTGTAAACCTTTCTGTGTTCGGGGTTTTTGCAAAAAACCATTATGCCTTCAACATTATCCACCAACTTGTTTCTATCATCTTCGTTTTTTCTTATTTTGGTTCTTTGCGACCTCCCAATAACCTTATCTTGTTCAACCTTTTTGAAACCAACTTCCAATGCCAACTTTTTTGTATCGCCAACCAAATCGTATTCGGAGAAATTTTTAATGTTAAGAATAAAATAACCTCCATCTATAAGGTACGCCATACAATTTTCCATTGTTTTGACCATATAGCCGTTTAGCCAATCCTTGTATTCAACACCGGGTTTCCAACTTTGGTTTCCCGTTTTGTAATCTTCCAAGTTAAAGTATGGGGGTGAACTAAAACACAAGCCCATTTTGTTTTCTATTTCATGGTGTCTTTCTTCGCTTCCGGTTGTCCATATTTTAAAGGTTGTTCTTGTGTCGTTTGTAACACGCAAATACCTTTGTCCCATTTTGGAAAGTCTTTCAACAAGTTTGTAGTTTGGATCCGTTCCATAATAGTTTATGTGGTTTCTTAAACTTCCTATAAGTCTATCACCCCACCCGCAACTAAAGTCATAATAGTTGTTGTTCACATTGTACTTATCCAAAACAAGGTCAACTGTTTGCAAAGGAAACATTCCCGCTTTTTTGCAAACACCAGCACCAATTAGTTGCATTGACTTGTTCAAATGGGATAATAACCCATCTTTGGGGTCGTACACTTTTTTGTTTACATTCACATACCTTAAAATATACCCAACAACTTCTTTGCTTCGCAATGCCTCGGCAGGTGACCAAACTGCATCGTAAAGCGTGGTTTCGCTTAAAATATCGTTTATGTAGTAACGGTTTAACGCACCTTTGTTGGTGCCGCCATAGGAAATGCTTCTTATATTTTCGTCAACTTCTTCCAAAGTTGGCTTTGCATAGTATTCCCTTACAAGATTTTCGTATTCCTCATCAGTAATATCATAAAAGTAAGGACAAGTCATTTTCATTTTCTTGCCCTCGTGTTCAAGCCATTTAACACCGTTTTCTTCGTAAATCATAATCAACTAAATTAAAATGCAAAAATACAAATTATCCTAAAACACAAAAACATTAAAACAAAAAGTTATTAACATTTCACATCGCATATATCCAACATATATCGTTATTTTATCAAAAGATGGTCGTATTGCTGGTGGTATTGCTTGCAAAGAGAAAGAAAATTTTTGGCATATTCAACAAGTTCCTTTTCCTCCACATACACCAATTGGGGTGAATCGTTTTCAACAGCTATCCAAAGTTCAGCGTGGTGAACCTTTATTCTAAAGATTTGGTAGTATGCAACAAAATACGCTCCAAGTTGAAGATAGTAACCGGTTAGCCACTCTTTTCTTTTTTTGCGTTTTGAAGTTTTAAAGTCAACCAACACATATTCATCAGCATGGTTTTTCATTACAAAATCACACCTACCGGCATATCCTCCACAAGTAAGGGAATACAAGGTATCTTCCATACTTACAACATCCTTTACCCTTTCGAAAAACCCGCACCACATAAGGCTATTGAACAATTCGTTTCCACACTTTAGTTCATCGGACGTGTAGCCGTTTTCTTGAACAAAGGCATTCATTTTTTTGTTTACATCCAACAACCTATCGTTTTTGTTTTCTATGTCGCTTGTAAACCAATATTCAAGTTTTTGGTGCATACAAGTTCCACGATTGGCGGAAAACGTCATAATTCGGTTTGCCTCTTCTTCGCCAATGTTCTTTCTCCAATTATCAAGGCTGCTGTGGTCGGTCATTGCACCTATAATGGTGGTAACGGATGGCAACTTGTAAAGCACGCCATCCTTTTCTATGTTGTAGTATCGTTTGTTATCTATGGACTCTGTTAATTCAAGGCTTTCCTTTGTTGCCATATTTTCATTTTAAATATATATGATAATCTATTTGTTGTCTAACACGTAATCACTTGTTCCTAAAGTGTGTGGAAGTTTATCGACATAACAATCATAAGCCACTTTTGAAACAATGTTTTTTAACTTGTTTTTGTATGTTGTCATTTTATTGTTTATCCATCTTTTAAACCCATCGTATGATTTAAACTTATTGTTTGATAATTTGTTTGCGTATTTAAGAATAAGTTCTTTGTGTTTGTCATCTTTCACTTCTAAAAATTGTTCGCACCAGCAAAATACAAGTTTGTAATTTTTGTAAAAGTTAGTTCTTTTTATGTATTCCAACACATCGTTTACAGATAGAAAAGTTCCATCATATTCCAAAAGTTCGCCTTTTATTGTTCCTATAAACGCATTTCTTTCAAAATCAACAAGCATATACATAACGCTGCCGACCATTTTTTCTATTGGGTCATTATTGTTTGTCATTTCAAAATAACCCAAATCCTTTGCAACTTTTTCAAGTGTGTTTCCTTGTTTTCTTAAATTATAATCTTCATAGGCGTGTTGAAGTTCGTGCATTAATGTACCCAAGTTGACACTTTTTTTGTTTAGTTGAATTTGTATGCTTTGAAATTTTTCACTATTTTTTAATGTTTTGGTTTTTGAAAAAGCATAGCCCGTTAACCCATCTTCTGTTATGACCAATATAATATTTTTGGTAAAGTTACATTCAGGTGTGTGTACGTTTATTGTTTTGTCGGATGAACTTTTTGCAATGTTTAACAATTTCCAAGCCAATGCTTCACAATTGTTGAAAACACCATGTTTTTCAAGTATTTTGTTTTTGTTAAACCTGTTCTCATTGGAATAATAAAATTGTCTATTTTCATCTCCACAATAAAATTCTATAAACAAATGAGGTTCTAATATATTATTATAATTTATTAAAAATTCATCAAATTTTAAAATTTTATTCATTTATGCGTTGTTTATATTTTTGAATTTATGTAATTTGTCATAGCTGTGGAATCCGCAAACCCTTTTGACATTTTTTCCGAAAACACTTCGTATGCCATTTTTGGTATAATTGTGTTAAACTTTCTTTTGTAGGAATACAACATGGCATTCAACCATCTTTTAACATCTTTATATTCCATAAAATAGAAATTTGTAATTTTGCCCAAATAATTCAAAACCTTTATCTTATCCTCTTTGTTTTTTATTTCCAAAAATTCGTTTGTCCACTCAAACGCATCTTCGTATTGCTGGTAAAAACCCGTGCTTTTTATAAAATCGCAAACAGAATTTATTGTTGTAAACTTTTTCGGGGATTCCATAAGTTCCCCATATATGGAATTTATGTATGCGTTTCTTTCAAAGGATGTGTACAAATAAACCAATTTGTAAAGTTTGCGTTCCATTGTGTTTGATGGTTTGGAAAGGTTTACCATTAGTTTTTTGTAGCCAATTTTTTCCAATTTTTTATCGGTGCTTGAACCTTTTTTTCTTAATTCACAATCCTCTTTTGCGTGTTGAAGTTCGTGCATAATAACCGATAATTTTAACTTGTCTTTTGATGAAATTATTATTGTTATTTCATCAAACAAACCTTCGTTTTGGTTAAACACAGACTCGTTATAGGCATAGGCGGCAACCCCAAAAACATCTTCATCATATTCAACAATAACCTTTTTTGCCACATTGTTGGCGGGCATTTCTATTGTTATTGTTGAATGGTTTTTTAGTTCAACACCTTTTGCCTTTTTTATAATTTCTTCGGACATTTCCAAGCATTTGTCAAAAATGCCGTATTTTTCAAAAAGCGTAGTTGTTGATGTCAAGGACTCACCAATATATAGAAAATTTCGGTTTTCATCACCGTAATAAAATTCTATAAAAAGGTGAGATAAAAAAACTATTGCCAGATGCTTTTTCATATTCTTCAAAACTTAAAATTCTTCCCATAACCAAATTTGGTTCTACAAAAACAATAGAATGACCAATTTGTCAAAAACATCCGAGTTACGCAGAACAACCTTGCAATAGTCGCAAGTGTAAACACCGTTTTCATAGCAAGGCTCACAAACCGCAAAACCTTTTTCTTTGAAAATGTATTGTGTGCGAACAATGGTGTCGTTAAGCAACACGGTTTTTTCCTTTGCAATGTTAAAGTTTGAAGTGTATTGCTTTCCGTTTTCAAAAAGTGTAAGTGTAAAGACATCGGTTGTGTCGTTAAATGTAACATCAACCATTCTTTCAACACTTATGAACTCACCGCCAGCATAACCCTTTACAATGGCGGGTGTTTGGGCGTTTGCCAAAAGGCAAATTGTCATTAAAGCCAATAAGTTAAAAAATCTTTTCATAATCGTTTGTTTTATGCTTTATTAATCCACATTTATTACCAATTCATATTTTTCGGCAAACCAACGCAACTTTTCGGTTAAATGGTTGCCAAACATCTTGTAATGAAAATTTCGTGCATCATCAAACACCTTTGGATTGTTGTCGTTTTTTTCATAAAGGTCTGCACGTATTTCTTGTATATAGGTTGCGTCTTCCATAAATTCAATATGGTTAAAGTTTTCATCTTTGAACCTATCTTTAAGGAAACAAGTCAAGCCTTTAATAATGGGGACACAACTAATTTCGGAATACCAAAGTTTGTTTTCAAATTCCTTTAAGTAATATTCAATATCAAACATTACCATTTCACCGCTTCGGTTTTCTATACCGTTTGGTCTGTAAATTATTTGGTATGTCATATTGTAAGGTTTTAGAAAATGAGTTTTAATGCAACAACAATACCCGCAACGATTAAACCTGTTGCAAAAAACAACCCAAGCAAGCGTCCTATTGATGTGTACTTTCTATCAGGTGAAAGCACAACAAGGACGGAGTTTGTTCCATCAAATTGTTCATAGTATTCGGGATACATTATAAGTTCGGATAACCTTAATTCGTTTAGCAAGTTGCTTAACGGACCAAGTTGTTCCTTTATGTACATATCTACCGCTATGTTTCTTTCTATGGTTTCGTTTATGCTTTTTTGGGGCAAGTTGTTTAGGTCATCGGGTATATCAATAACGGTGTAAACCCTTCCGATCCAATCAACATCAAAGCCAAGTTCGTTTAGTTTGTCCTTGTTTTCGTTGACTGTTTTTTTAACTATGTTCCAAATTTTTATTTCCCTAATTAAATTTTTAATATACATATCACTTTGCCTTTGAAATTATTTTCATAATGTTATCGTATGTAACTGGTGCGTACCCGCAAAAGTCAACACCCACATTAAAACGTCTTTCTTTTTTAAGGTTTGGGGGTGTTGGGATTGTACCACCGTGCAAGTTTACAACGCCCTTTTCTTTTCCATTCCAATCAAGCAAAGGGTAATGGGATAACACAATACCGTATTCGGGCATTTCCACAATGTTGTTGTGCAACACCAAAAAGTCATCGTTGTTGTCTTCTATTTTCTTTTGCAAAAACGCAAACATGCTTTCCGATGTGGTTAAGCCAACACTTTCGTATGCCTTGTATGAAATGTAGTCGCTTTCAAAAAGATTGCCAAAATTTGACACACCCCCGGTTTCGCTTGATAAAACAGATGTTAAAAGGTCGTTGTTTTGTATAACGCAACGCTTGTCAAAATCGGTTGGCAAAAGAACCTTTATGCCACGAAGCATATTCAAAAGCATATCGTATCTTGAAAAGTCGTACACAAAGTTGCCAAGCACAAACACCACATCATCTTCCCTTACATTTATGTTCCATTTTTCAATAAGGGTATCGTTCATACCCTCAACTGTTTTGAAGTTTCTTTTTCTAATGTCTATTATGTTATCACGGTAAAGCCACAAATCGCTTGTAAAAAACAGCCTTCTTTTCTTGTCCTTTTTATCCGCCATGTTTTAAAAGTTTAAGTTTCTTATTAAAATGTTTTGTTTGTTAAAGCCTTTGAATTGTTTTCTATCGGCATTCATTCTCCTAAACACGCTATCAACATCATTTCTTTTTAGCAACCTGAACAACCTTTCCCAAAAAGGTATTTTTAGGTAGATTACAACAAAGTTGTGTATGTTTTTGTCGTGCAACATATTTATATATTCGGGGGTTAGCACAAAAACATCCTTGTTTTTCCATTCGCCTTTCCTTAACCCGTACCACCAGTTGTTGTAGGAGTATGAAAAAAGGTAATCGCTTTTGTCAAAATTTTCCTCGCTTTTAAAGTAGTAATCAACACCATCCTTTTCACCCTTCCTTATGGGTCGTGTTGTATCAAGAACACCTGCAAGAAACCCCTTGTTGGCAAAAACGTTTTTAAGGTAATCCTTGCCGCTTGCCGCCGGTCCCGTTATTACTATTTTTGTTTTGTTAGCCATAACTATAAATAAACCATACATATTTAATATAATAAAAAAACCAAGATTTTTTGATTTATGCCCACAATCTTTTACACCGATGATAGTGTTTTAAAGCATTTGCCAAAAAGCATAGAAGAGGCTGAAAACATATTGGACGAATACACTGAAATTATAAACAAAACAATTGAATCAATCTCACAAGTTTGCTATGCCACCCCAAACGGCATAACACCAACCAACAAAGGTGTTGAACCTGTTGACTATATAAACCACCTTTTTGATAAATACTACAACAACGCATACAGCGAAAACATTTTTAAGTATTGCGATATGTTGTTGCTTTGCGAAGAATACGATAAAAACCCAAAGGGGGATAACTACTTTAAAACCCTTCAACGTGAAATTACAATAAACGATAACATTTCCTCGGAAAAGGAACGAATGGTTTTGTACAGGAAATTATGGAACGAAAACAAAGAGATGGAAGAAAGGTTAAAGGCGTTTATGTCCGCATCCCCAAAGGATGTAACACCCGATGGCAAAGATTGTTTGGAATACATTGCAAAGGAACTTGATTCACTTTTTTCAATAATATTGGAAAACAACATTGAAATGCTTAAACTCACTTTTCTTGAAAACGAAAGCCTGTGCTACAACACAAAGGAATGCAAAGGGTTGGGGCAAAGCGAAAAGCAAGAACTTTTTTACGATACAAAAGTTAAACATTAACAGTAATGAAAACTACAATTTGGGTTGCAAGGGATATGAGTGGCGAACTTAACTTTTTTAAGTCCGAACCAAAAGAGTATATTGGCGGTACCTTTTACCACAAAAGCATTTTGCGTATTGGCGAATACCTTGCCGATAAGTACAAATGGGTCACCTATGAAATGTCCCCTGTTGAATTAAACCTTTCCATTACAAAAAAGAAAAAAGGTGTATAAATACTAAAAACAAATATTGCTATGCACATTTTTAGAATAAACGAAATGTATTCCGTCCATCCAGAAAACTTGGGTGAATTTAGGGAATACCTTATGCAAAACGGTTACGAAATTGAAGAAAGGGAAACAAACCACGAATACAGGGGCAGTAAGAAAGGCATTATGATATGTGTAAAGGATAAAAAAAGACCCAACTACACCATTTGCTTTGATTTTACATCCGATAAACCCAATGCGTATGAATTTTTGTATTTTGTTGAAAAGGATGGTGAAAAAGACAACTTCTTTTACATAGGAAGCACAATGGAAATAGAATACGTTAAGGATTTGAACCTTTTGCTTGATGTGAAGGGAACATATAAAAAGTATTTTGTGGATTATAGAAAAAAGATGTTAAAGAAAGCGGAAGCCGCTTACAAAAGGGATGTTATGAAAAACGGACGCTTTGCTTCCGATTATGATTTGGAAATAGCACGTGAAAAACTTAAATTGGCTGAACAAAAATATAATAATATATAATAAAAGATATAACACATATTAAAAGAATAAATGAAATGCATCCAAGCACTTATTTAAGTGCTGCAGATAAAAGAGAGGCGCAAATAAAACAAACACCAAAAGAGTTAAGAAAAAATTTGCCAAAACATATATTGGAATCACCTAAAAAATTAAGGTCACATGCACAAAAAATGGACAAAACCCCCAAAGTTTATGAATTAATTACACGCTCTAATGAAAGTCTTACAAGATTTAGTTGTGATTATAATGAATTTGAATGGGTTGATAAAAGCAGATGGATTAATTATATGGCAAGCACTTATGAAGCGTGCTATTTAACAAAAGATGATATTAAAGAAGTTAAAAATAATAAAGAAAATAGTGATATAAAATATAAGTTTAACGAAAATTCACTTAAAGACAATGTTGAATACCCATTTGTTTTGGTTGATGGTGGTGGATGGAATAATACTTGCTATATGTTATTACTTGACATTGAAAGTGCCACACCAGATGAATGGGAGTATGACACCGAAGTTGTAAAATTTATAGCAACAAAATACCAATTATATGATGGAATTATAGATTTTAGTCTCCTTGACGATGGTTCTAATGAAGATGAAGTAAAAGAGGCTGAACAAAATTGGGATAATATGATACACAGATTAATGAAAAAATAAACATAACACTTTTTAAGAAAGAAAAAAGTTAAATTATAAACCACATAACACAACAAACAAAAAGGTGCGTCAAAAACGCACCTTTTTTTCATAAATCATTAACCTAAATTTAAATTCCCCAAGGGGGCAATTCAATATCTCCGCATTTGGTTTTCACCACATTGTAATTTTTTCCTTCTTTGTTTGGTTGGTTGTAAATGTTTGGCTTGTTTTTTATGTAATCACATTCACTATCTTTTGTACTGTCATCATTTTCCTTAACCTGTTCCCAGTTTAGTTGGGAGGGGAGTATTTGCAAACCGCTTTGGTATTCTATTTCCAACAAGGCACAATCGCTTTTTGTAAGGGTAAATATCTTTTCGTTGTTTCCCGATAGTTGCTTCACTACCAAGCAATCAAGCACAATGCCAAATATATCGTGGATATATTTAACGAGCAAATATGTCTTTTCTTGTTGTTCGGAACCATCCAAGGACTCGTGCTTTAACAAATACACACGGTTTTCTTCAAACAAGGTTGGTTGTTCTTGTTGGTAATTGAACATATTGGCGTAGTTGTATTGTTCAATTTTATCAACATCCATATTAGGCAGCACATCCAACTCGTGACTCTTCCTTTCATCTTCATATTTAATTTCTTGCCAAAAGTAGCCGTCAAATATTTCGGACTTGTTGGTTTCCTTGTTAAAATACACATTTCCAAGCACATTTTCTTTATGGTCAACATCGATTCCTTTGTAAACAAGAGCGGGACCCTTTGCTTTTATATTTAGAATTTCATAATCAAGTGGATAGTGGGTATCATACCGCCACACTTTTATGCAATTCACTTGGATATATGAAATATCAGCGAAAACAAAATTGTAAAGTATATCCACGTGGTATGGTTTCCTTGTGGACATATCAATTACGTTTTTTTTGCAATACTCATGATAACTGTTGTGCAAGCCGCAAAAGTCAACAGTAAGGTATCCAAATTCATCACCGGTTGACGGCACACCCTTGTTAATTAAATGCTCGCACAATATATCCAAAGATGATTTAACAAACTCCTTGTTATCCTTGTTGGGGGTTAGCAAGGGGACGTAGTTAAACCTTTCTTCGGTTGTTTCATAAATTACCAAACATTTTCTTTGGGTGCTAAAATAGGTATCGCAATCGTTTGGCTTGCTATGAAAAATCCCATTTTTTATTTCGCTTTTGTTTTTTATCCAACCAAGAAATGTGTATGGTCCAAAACTGCGTCCAATTTGTTGACCATCTTCCTTAAAAAAGTCAACCTCGTTGCACATTGCTTGCAAGAAAAAACTTTTGCTGTAATCAAACCTTCTTGTGCTGTAAGGTCTGTTATATGTACCCTTGCTTGATGCTTCCATATTTTCCCTTGCCTTTTCACAAATTTTTCTTATGTAATCGTTTACATAGTCATTGTGTTCGTTGTTTGCATTGCCATCAAACTTTGATTTTAGGTATGCGCTTATAGCATCCTTTGTTCTATCGGACACCCCTTGTTCATTAGATTCCCGTTTTCCGGCATTAAAGTATTTGGACAATTTGGCTATCCTTTTATCAAGGTCGTCATCGCTATATGTAGTTCTTATGATGGTTCTTGCCATTTTTGGTAAGGGTTAAACAAAATTGCTTTTTTAATAATATAATAAAAAAAGCAAAGTATTTTGGCACAAAACTATTGGTTGTTAAGTTCGTTGGAAAGTTTTTCAGAAAGTTCCTTTAAGGTTTCGTTTATTTCATTTCTTTTCCTTTCACCCTCATCGTGTATCCTTTTGTACTCGTTCATTGTGTCAATAAGGGATTGTGTGGTTTTCCTTAAAGTATCCGCACTAACAACGCTTTCTTCGTTTGCCTTTGCCACGTTAATGGTGTTCATTTTCAAAAGTTCGGCATTTCTAACAAGTATTTCGTTTGTGGCATTGGACGCCATTCGTTGAACCTCAATGTTGTTCCTTTGGTTTTGCATTGTTACCGATATGCTTAATTGGTTCTTCCAAATGGGGATAACGGTGTTCACAATGTTATCGGACTTTTGGGCAATCATATTGTTGCTGTTTTGCAACGCCCGTATTTGCAAAAGGTCTTGCCCCATAATATACTCGGTAACTTTCATATCGGTTATCCTTTTTTGAAGGGCTTCCCTAAACGCATACATATCCTGCAACATATAGGGTTCGGTATCGGGGTTGTTTTCCATATCGGCTATGGTGTTGCCCAATTCCTTTTCCTTTAGCATTGCCGCAATAATTAGTTCACGCATACGCTTTACATAGGAAACATTGTTGTCAAAAATGATTTGCAATGTTCCGTTATCCTTTAGGGCGATAAGTTTTGTTGCGGTAATCTTCTTTGCCACATCATCAACATTATCGGCAATGTTGTTAAACTTAACAAGGTTGGTTTTGTACCTTTTTATAAGTTTTTTGATTAGGGGTATTTGCCTAATAAACTTAATAAAGGAGTTTTCCTCGTTTAGTTTGTCAAGGTCAATATCGTTTAACCCCACCAAAAGGTTGTTAATAATGTTGCAAGCATCTTCGGTGGTTTCGCTGTTTGACTTGGTAATACGCAAAAGGTCATCACCGTTTTTTCTTACAATTTGGGAAAGGTCGCTACCATAGGTTTGTATGGAGTTGATGTCGTTTTCCCTTATGCTTTTGGCAATGGTTGTTAGTTTTTTAAGTTCCTTTTCGTCCATATTGGCTATGCTTTTGTCATAGTCATAGGACTTAATTGCAACGTTGTTGTTTTCCATATCACTTGTTTGTTAAAGGGTTTGTAATTCTTGTTAAATTGTTCTTAAATTGTTAAGTATTTGCTTTTTAATAACATTGTCCTTTCCGCCCACATATTCTTCAAAGGCACGCATTAGTTCAAGTCCATCGGGGTCGGCAAGTGCCAAAGTGTATGTAACGGGGTCATTCGGGTAAAGTTGTTCCCTAACAAAATCGGCAAAGTTTTCAAACTTGGGATAATCCTTTTGGTTCCACACCCTTTCATCTGCAAGCAGGCAAATGCTTGTGGTAAGCCCGCCAAGGTCTTCCTCTTCAAAGGTTTCAAAGGCGATGTTGTTTTCAACAAGAATGGATTTAATTTCATCCATATCCTTTGTTGAACCACCGTTAAGAATAACAAGGGTTTTGTCTTCACTAATCCACTTGTTTAAGTCGGGTTCGCCAATATGTTTCCAAACGTATTCGCAAACACCGTGTGTGGTTTGAACACCGTTGTTAATGCCGTTTAATTGTCGAAGCACAATACTGTACATTTTGTATTCGTGCTTGTATGCTTCTTCTTTTGTAATTTCTTTCATTTTGGTTTGCTTTTAAAATTTTCAACAAGTTTTCTTATTTGCCATTTTCCACATTTGGCTATTTCTTTTGCAATTTCTTTGTTATAAAACCTAAAAACATTGGGTATGTATATAGGGTAGTGGGAATTGGCTTCACGTTTTCTTGCCAACCTTAACACATCATTCATTTCATCCATAGCGTTTACTATTTATTGGGTTTAACTATGTTATTATCTGGAATTTTTAAAAACCTGCAAACCGATTCATAAACCGCACCAAACAAGTTTTCGTTTCTTACAATAAAGGATAGGTACGAGTATTCGCATTCAACATCCCAAACATTGTTAATTGCCTTTCCATCATCATCAAAAGTTATGGGCAAATATTGAACGCACACCCAAACGTTTGCCTTTTGCAAAACCATCAAAAGGGCATCCAACGTCCAACAGGGTATGCTTTGTTCATCTTCAATGTCGCTCTTTATGCAATCATCTTTAACGCTTGGTATCCCAAACACACCCAAATCGTTGTGGGGGTTAAACGGGTACAAAAGGTCTGCGGTTTCGCTTGGCAAACCCAACTTAAGCAATTCCTTTGATTGTTCTATTGTTGTGTACATAGTGTATGGTTTTAATCTTCTTCAATTTCATAACCAAATGGTATAATTCCATCGGCAATGCTTTTCCAATGTTTAACAACATCTTTGTGTGCGGGAAACGATGAATTTTTGTTTTCTTCCAGCAACCTTTTTGCTTCCTTTTGCAAACTTTCCCAAGCCCATTTTGGAAGTGTTTTAAACTTGTATTCATATTGTGGAAACAACATATCATCATAACTTAAAAGCATCATGCCAACATTGTTTCTTCCCAAATGCAATTGTTTTATAAGTTCCCACATAACGCAACCCATTTGAAACCCAGTCATTCCAAAAACAAACGACAACAGTTGAACAGACGCATAACCCAACGCACCCGCACCGTAAACGGATTCTTCATACAAGTCAGAACCATCGTGTGTGTTTTCCAAATGTTTAATTATCTCGGTTGCGAATTGCTTAAGGTCATCCTCCGATTTAATTTCGGTTTTCGCCTTGTTGTACCAAGCCTCTTTTATTTCATTCCATTTTTTTCTTTGTTCTTCCGTTATGTTCATAGTTATTGCTTTTTTGATTTGTTGTTTCTTTCGGATGTCACAAGATAGCCAATTCTAATTTTAAAACTCCCGTCCTTACTTTCATAGGGGGTGTTCTTGTCCAAAAGTCCGCCCTTCCGAAACATATTGTAGGTTGTGCCAATCTCTTCCTTTGTGTGGTGGTTAAACACTTCCTTTACACATCCATAATACTCGTGGTTTCCGTTAAATTCCACATGAACAATTTTTCTCATTTTTGTTTTTTTATTTGTTAATACTAATATCTTCAATAATAATTTTAATTGCGTTGTTAATTGCTTCTTCGGGTGTGGCGTATTCGTCTTTACTTTTAACAGAACCGCACCCCGTATAATTGTTGCCAACCCTCAATCTTTTTTTGTGGCAATATTTCCACATTAAATCCGTCACCCCATCTACGGTTTCGGCAACGGGTTCCACCCATACCCACATATCCATAGCAATCCTTAACCATTTAATAACCATTTGAAGTGGTGGGGATATTACACAATCTTCATCATCTTCCCAATAATTTATTTCACCATTTGGTAGATATGAAATAGAGTTGTATGGATTAAGTTCAAAAGAAACACCTTTTTCTTTTAAAAGTTTTGCAACCTCAAAAGAACAATAATCTTCTTCAATTTCATACGTTTTTACTACTTTCATTGTTTTTGCTGTTTTTGTTTTTTAACCACCATTGTCCGTCCATAAAACCTCGAATGTAAACTTGCAAGGCGTTTGGAAATTTTGTAAGTTGTATCCCGTATGCCTTTTTTCTTGCAACTTCAAGAACTTCGTCATCGGTCAAATATTGGGTGCTTTCAGTTTCAATAGTTTCTTGGTCATCCTCAATAAGTTTAACAATCCAATCCATCCATTCTTTTGTCCAGTCACGCTTTTTTGACAAAGGGCAACCCTCAAATTGATATGTCGCGTTGGCGAGATGCACAAAGGACTTTTCAAATGCGTCCCTAATTACCATAAGTTTTTCTTCCGGTGTCATTGCTATTTGTTTTTTTCGTTTTTTAATTCTAAAGTTTTTTATCTTTTACAAACCAATTTTGTTATTTCTTAATACACCACATTAAGTTTTTTCTCTATACCTAATTCGTATTCGGTCTCCCTTTTGTCAAGAAATTCTTTTATTTCCTTTAAGTTCATTTCTTTAAAAAACGGGTAGGTTTCCAACATATCTTTGGTGCATTGAAGAAATTTTGAAATCATTGACAATGTTGCAAAATCTTCTCTAATATTGTAATATTCTTGTTTTGTCATTGTTCTTTCATTGCTTTTTTAAAAAAATGAATAAGTTCACCCGTGTTGTAATCATGAAGCGAACACGTTGGTGGCATAAAATCTTCAACGTGTTTTTCCAACCATTCACACGCTTTGGCTATAATTTGTTCTTCTTTCCATTTGGACATTCGCATGGCTGAATTATACGCCATTTCGTAAAATGTTCTATTGGTGTTAAACCCAGATGAAAAGATACTATCAACTATTTTCTTTGCGTTTTGTTCATCCAACATATTGTTTTTTATTATGTGTTAATAATCTAATTATTTTTGTAATTTAATCGTATGTTTCTTCAAGATAGCCATTAACCATTTCAGTTTCGCCTTCTTCTTTCCAAAATCCTACAACATCATCAAATATTTTACCGGTTACATCAACCCGTCCACCTTGCCAAGAAGATTGAACATCCAATGTAAACCATCCACCGTCCTTTGTTCTTACCGCCCATAGGTTTTTTTCGTCATAACTCGGACAAGATACTTCCACAAAGTAATCGGTATCTTTGGCAAAAAGAAAACCACAATTTGAAGACTCATCTTTCCATATATCATACAATGTTGTTTTAATATTATTCAAGTCAAAAATTATTTTTTTGGCTTCTTCGGGTGTTATCACCCTTTCACACCTACAGACATAATGTCTTGAAAGTGATGTTTTTCCATCATCAAAAAAATGATATTCCTTTCCAATTTCTGGAATATTGTTGTTCTGTTTTTGTTTCATAATATCCTTAAATTTTAGTTATATCTTCTTTCGTACATCCCTTTAGGTGCTTCAAGAGCTAACCCTTTTTCTATCAAACCATTGTAATCAAGATGACTTTTGTTGTAAAATTGCACCATTTCGTACGTCCTTTTCGCAACTGCTTTTTGAAGAAGATGTCTTCTTTCATTATCGTCTTTTATTTGTTGGACTTTTTTGACCAAAGTTTCTAAAAATTCACTCTCTATATCTGAAAAAACTTTTTGTTCATCCTCTGTCATACTTGACATCGGACGTAGATAGGGAATATAGTTATCCGAATAAGTGGAACCCATTTCATCCGTGAAATAGAAATTACCGTCTTCAAACATTCCAGACAATTTCATATCTTCTTCCACTAATCTACCATCCTTCTTATGTACAACACTACATATTACCCTATAAGGAAACATTGCGCATAAGAGTTTATTTAAAAGTTCTTTTTCTTCTTTATTCATACCTATATGGTTTTATTGTATAATATTCATCAGCATAATCATAAGGGTATCTTTTCATTTCTTCGCATTTTTTATGCAATGCCAATTTTGCCGCATTGTGCGATGGAAATGATTCAACAAACACCCCGTTGCAATACATAGCCCAAGGTTTTGGTTCGTACAATTTTTCTTTTTTATTGTTCATTTTCATTTTCACCATCAACAATTTCACACAATATAACATCATAATCATCAAAACAAGATGTGCTATGAACCATTATTTCGTTACCGCAATCTGGACAAATTACATAATCTTTACACAAAGGACGACTATGCAACAGGTCACCGTTACAGTAAGCATCTTTATCAACAAAAGAAAACACACAGCCGCATTCATCGCATCTTGTTGTTATTTCTTTGCCTTTAGGCATTTGGTTCCCGTGTTTTACCACTTTAATCATAATTTTTGTTTATATTGTAAAAATTTGTTTAGACATATATTTTAGCCCGCTATAACTTTTTGCTTTTTTGTTCGCAAAAGTTTTTAAAAGCACCAACAAAACAATCAATCATAAGGGGTGTCATTTCGCTATACGTTGGCAAATTATCCATTAACCAATCACATGCACCATCAACGTCAAAAAGCCCGTTTCTGGGGTGTCTGTCCGCCCACTCAACACCCTTTTCGAAACAGGCTGCCCTTCCCATTTTTGTTGAGTAAACAAACTTGGATAACTTTTTTACATTTTCTTTTCTTGCCATAATTCTTTGTTTCTTATTTCGCAAAAGTTTTTAAATCCTCCCACAAAGTATTCAACGGCTGTTATTGGCATTAAATTGTACGCCTTTAAACTATCAATTAGCCAAAGGCAAGCAGCATCAATATCAACAAGCCCGCTTTTTGGATGTTCATCTGCCCATTTAATACCTTGACGATATGACTCTTTATCTACACCCGCTTTTAGGAATGCGTCACGTGTTGCCAAATTAATTTCATCTTCCCTTGTCATAGTTTACCGATAAATGTAATCATAATAGTTGTAGGCAAACCCCGTCCAAAAATAGCGGTAGCCGTTCCAAACCAAATCACCGTTGCAAGCAGTATAAATGCACATAACCTACTTCTTTGTTTGTTGTTCGCAAATCTTTTGAATTAGTTCCTCCTGTTCCTTTTTGCGTCTTTCTTCGCAATACTTGCAGTTTCCCTTGTGTGCAAGTTTGTATCCGGTGCTAATGTATTCGCAATTATCAATTACAACAATTTTACCGCCCCACGGAATATTGTTGTAACTTGTACCAACTTGATAGCATCCCGTTAACAACATTGAAATCAAAATAAAAACCATTATCTTTTTCATACCTTTAATTTTTAAGGTTTTTGCTATTTTTTCTTTTTTGCAGCCAATCTATGATTTTAAACGATACCTTTGCAAGAATAATGACCAATGCCACATACAACGCCACATTAAGCAGTATAAGGCAACCAAACAAAACAAGGTTTGGTTCAAGTTTCAAAATTTTGTATTGCAAAAACACAAACAAAGCGGTTGCGATACAAAACGAAACAACAACACCCAAGCATCCACGCATTTCATCTTTGTTGTGCGGGTTTAAGTCAGGTATGTCATCGGGGTTATAGGAAGCCCAAGGAAACACAGGTATCATATTGTTTGCTTTTATTCGGTTAAATCAAGAAAATGTTCAACAAAGTTGGGTATTTCGCCAAATTAGTACATTCCCTCAGGTGCTTCCAATGCCAACCCCATTGCAATTAAGCCGTTGTAATCAAGGTGGTGTTCGTTGCAATAGTGAATGAACTCAGCCATTTGTCCCCAAGCGGCAGGCGACCAACCATCGCCATAGTTTTCGTTTTCAATAATGTTTAGGCATTGTTGAAAATTATCCCTTTCTTCTTGTGTCATACTTGACATTGGACGCAAGTATGGTTTAAACTGTTCACCAACGTGGCAGGTCAATCCCCCGTTTGTAACAATAAACGGGTATTCGGAAAGGCAGATTGTTTTGATTGTGTCGATTTTCTTTCCGAGAGCCAATCCCTTGACACCGTACTGTGCTGTTTCGCACAGCGATTTCAGTAATATTTCTTTTTCTTCTTTTGACATATTTTTGTGTTTTAATTTTGGCTAATTGCAAACAAGTTTTTCCATCCAAAAAGGGTTAGTTTTTGTCCAACCGCTTTTTCTATGTTTGGACTAAATTGGCAAAACGTGGCATTGTAATCCAAGTCTTCATAATCTTCGTAATAATGCTTTCTTGTTAAGCCGCATTTTGTTGTTACAACAAGTCTATACATATTGCTATTTTTTAATTTTGTACTTTAAATTTTCAAATTTCATTCTTATATTACCCAAAACAGTAATACGCCATTCGTCTAACTTGTACAAAAAACGGTTAAGTTTAACACCTGCCTTGTGCCACCACCAAACCTTAAACTTAAGCAGTTTGCTTCTTTGTCTGTAAAGTTCGTTGTAAGTTAGTTCACACTTGATATAATCACCCTTTGAAACATATCTGTATTGCTTTAAGCCCTTGGGGGGTTCGTTTGGGTCGCACTTTTCTTCATAAGTTCTAAACCTAACAGGAATAAGCATTAGTTTTCTCATTCCAAAATGTCCAGAAAATCCCCAACCATAACAATGCCGGCATTTTATGCACACATTGCTGCCAACACAAATTTGGGAAGAATATTCCGAACCATCTGCACGTTTGTGGGAAACTTGCTCGTTAAACGGGCAAAGTTGCTCAAGTTCTCCATCAAAACTATTGTTATCTTCTGTATAGTAAATTTTCATAACTTTACTTATTTAATTTCTTTGCCGCACATAGGGCAATACTTAACTGGAATGTAAATGTGGGTTACGCGCCTTTTATCATCGGCAAAGTAAACCTCAATGGTTGATACATAGCCATCCTCCTCGTGTGTTCTTTTGGATATTGGAGTGGGAGGTATAATGCTTGCCATAACTTCCCAATCTCCAATATCGTTGCTATCTGTTTTTGTTGGCAACAATTCACGATACTTGTGTTTGTAGGCATCCATTTTATCGGATGTAAGGGCTTCACAATATTTGCACATAGTTTATTGGTTTTTTTCGTTTACAATTTCAAAATTAAATGCCATTTTGGGGCATACATAATTTTCAAGGTCTTTCCTGCCAACTATTTCTGAAAGTTTTGCAACAATGTTTTGGGCAAAGCAAACCGAAATTTCTCGGTAAAGGGAATAGGTGGAAACACTGCTCATATCATATAACTTCGTGTTTACGGTGTTGTATTTGACACTGTTGGTTTTTGTGAACACAATTTCAATTTCTTTGTTAAGTGTGTTTATATCGCACATGGCAACGCATACATTATCGTTTACCTTGCTAACCGAGTATTTGTAGTCTGGCGATTGGTTGTATTCATCACAAACCAAGTCAGCAGCCATATAAAGAGCTTCTTGTAACATAACCTTTAATTTATTTTTTCATATAAGACAATTTTGACGATAAATCGTTTGCCATTAAATCATCGTTGTTATCCTTAAGCATTTTAAGTTTGCAATCAATGGGAAACTTAACAATGTTATCAACATTATCCTCGCCAATTATTTCGGCAAGTTTTTCGGCGGTTTTTTGAACAATGCTGTTGATTATGCCTTTGTAAACAACAAAGCCAAATGCATCAATGATTTTGTGTTCGCTTTTAATGTTGCTCCACACATTTGCAATAACGGTGTTGTATTGGTCGCAATCGTTTTGCGTAAACTTGATTTCGACCTCCTTTGCAACCAATTCCTTGTTGTACAAGGTTATGCAAACATCGTTATCCCTTCTATCCGCCAAATGGGAAAAGATGTAGGAATTGTTGATGTTAAGGTAATCGCAAGTTTCATCTGCCGCCATAAAAAGGGCTGCTTGTCTGTCTTTATTTTCCATATCCTTTGTTTTTTAATTGTTGTTTTTTCAATTCAATTTCAAGGTACTTTACTTTTTCTTCCAATTCAATGGCACGAGCCTTTAGTTCATCCCTTTCTTTTATAATTTCAAGCATAATAGCCATTGTGCTTTGGTTTTGCAATTCCTTGTGTTCCATAATGGCAATGTGTTTATTTGTACATATCTTTAGTGGTTTCCAAGACAAGTCCTTTTTTAATCAATCCATGATAGTTTAAATGGTCACTGCTATCAAAGGCGGACCTTGTGGATTATGTTGCGGTTAAAATTAAACAATTCCTCCTTGTTGCAATTGCCCTTAAATCTTCGGCAATTTGCTTTATGTTCATATAGGTGTTTTCCGAGTTGGGGTTGCGGTAGTTACGCATAATGTTAATATAGTCAATAACCACAACGTGTATCTTAAACCCTTCCGTATCTTCAATTTGCTTAATGTGATTTTCCAAATCAATGGTGGTGCAACAACTTGTGGGGTATTCCTTTATAAAAAGCCTGCCCAACGGGATAAGTTGCTTCCTTCTAAATTCTTGAAGCCTTTTACCCATCCTTTCATCATCATTGGATATACTATCATAATCCTTCATATCAATATCCAAAACATTTGCACCTATTCTTTTTATAACCTTTTTGTCACTCATCTCGCAAGTTACAAAAAGAACATTTTTACCGGCTTTCATAAAGTTGGCGGCATCGTTGCACAAAAATATTGAGTTAGATAGAATTCGATCAATCGCTGCGAAATCTTGGCAAAACGAATCACCGGTTGGTGTGTGCGGCACCCTCATGCAAAGGTTTTTTAACAGCCATTCTTTATCTTCTTGTTTCATACCACTTGTTTTTAATTACACCGCAAAAATACAAAACTTTTTAATATATGCAACTTTTGCTACAAAAAAGTTATTAACATTGTTATTAACATAACCAAAATTGGTTACAATTCAAAAAGGTTACGCAATTTCTCCTCAGGCATATCATACAAATCCTTTGGGTTAAATTCAGTGTCGTTAAAGCCACCGGTGTCTGTACACAACTTTCCATCGCACCACTTTTCGGCATATTCAACCATTCTGTCAATTTGTCGCTTTGTTAACGGCTTATCACGCAGTGCATAGCCACAAGCAACAAGTTCATAGCCCAAAAAGCGTATTTTGCCAAAATGGAAGCGAACCCATCCAGCCTTATCAATGGCATAGTCCTTGTTGTAATCCTTATCATAGGCAGGGAGGTATTCGCCAACACCATGCTTTTCGTACAAGGCGTCAGCCAATTCAACGTGTATAAGGGGTGATTCATTCATTCCCATTGCATATACATTGCCATAAGGGTCAATGTATCCCGCCTCCCAATGGTCATCAAAGGTAACGGGTTCCGCAAGGTCTCTTTTCTTTTGGGTTTCTTTTTTCTTGGCAATTTCCTTGTTGATTTTGTTGGTGTTTGCTTCCATTGCGGTTTCGCCTCTAACCATATCTTCCACCACAACATCCGCAACTTTGTTATAACCGTTTTTGTAAAACAACTCGTTTAGTTTATCCAAGTTTTCAACATCGTACAAAAGCAAAAGGTCGTAAAGTTTTTTAAAGTCCTCGTACTCTTTTTTATAATCGTTGTATTCGTATGATGGTACACTGTCAGGTCCAAACTTAAAGCCAAAGTTTTTTTGAAACCATTCAACCATTGGGATAAACTTTTCCGAATCTTCAACAAAGGTTTTAAGGCAATCCAAATCCATAAACCTATCATAAATTCTCCTGTTAAACAACGGTTGCGTATCACCGTGTTCCAAAATGTTTAACGCTTCCCTATCGTTTTCTTTCCAAACCCTTATAATATCCCCTGCTGTTATCTTAATGCTTCCGCTTATCTTTCCAACAGGGACGCTAACACCAAAAAGTTCAAGCAAATCTTTATCATCCAAATCAACAGTGTAAACACATTCTTTGGCAAAGGTGTCCATTATTTTTTTTCTTAAAGCATCACGGTATTTGTAATCGTTGTTAAAAAGATAATGCTTAACATAGCCAACATAATCGCTTTCGTTGTACATTGAAAGTTCCTCTTGGCTTAACACTTCCTTTTTGCAAATGCCCATTCTTGTATCGCTTTCTGTTTTAAGAAAAAGTTCGTTTTTAAGAATCGGCAAAACGTATTGTTTTGGAACACCGGAATCCGTCAAGGTTTTAACAGCCCATTCTGGATTTTTGTCATAATAAAGGTGTTCGTTTGCTATGTTTTGCAAAACAATTCCAAGATTTTCCCCAAGTGTAAAATGCAAGGTTTCCATAACTTTGTTGTTTTTAGTCTTTGCTATCTTCGGAAATTAAACAAGGTGCTCCATAATAAACAGCGTTAGGCACTTCTTCAAAATCGGAAACATTGTAACTGTACTTAAGGCAATCATCCTCACGAACCATAACCCCAAATGCTTCCTCCGGGCTGTTTGCGGCAACAACACACAAACCCCTCCCGCAACTTCTTTTGGCAATATAAATCTTTGTTTGCATATCTTTATTGTTTTTAATTACACCGCAAAAATACAAAAATATTTTATATATGCAACTTTTTATGAAAAAAAGTTATTAACAAAGTTATTAACAAATTTTTATTCGGGATAATAAAGTGTTGTTTTGGGGTAGCCAAACTCTTCAATCTCATCTGCTTGTTTGGAGAGTTTGTATGCCATAATTTTAAGTCTTTCCGCGGAGTCTCTTAAATGAACAACAAACTTTCTTTTGCCTTCTTCGGTATCAATAAACGGTCCAGATCCTTGGCATCCACAACTCCACACACTGTTTTTTCTTGGGTGGTAAACATCGGGGTTTACTTGAATAAATTTGTTTCCATCTTCATCCAAACCATCCTCACTGCCAAACAATTGAACTATAATGTTCATTTCACCGTTTGGATGTTTTAGGTTGTCGGGGTTTACCCCAATTTCAATTAGTTGTTCTGTTGTTAAAACATCTTCCATAACTTTAATGCTTTAATTACATTGTTGGAAAAAACTCATTTCTTTCCGCATATTCAATGGTTTCTGACAATTTTTTATCTATTATTTTCTTACCAAGAAATTCTCAATAAATCCCTATCGTTTTCAAAGACGATTTTTGTTTTATATCCTTTATCATAAAGGGTGTTTTCTATCGCAACCAAAGAGCATTTCAAATGTTCATCATTTTCATCGAAGAACCAATCACATGAATTAAATCCGCCTTTGGATGATTTGTCTATAAGTTTATATATATCATCAAGATAAATTGACGCCAAATAACTCAAACTCCCCTGTTCGGTTTGTTTTCGCGCATCATTTGCCGTTATATTCATTTTGCAGTTTTTCATAACTTTATGTTTTTAATTACATTGTTGGAAAAAACCCATTTTTTTCTGCATATTCAATGGTTTCCGACAATTTTTTGTCTTTTGCTTTATCCAACATTTGTTGTTCTTTCCATTTAGCCATATCAATTAAGGCATCATATACATCCTGAGCAAGGTCTTTGTTATGGTGGTTTATGTCGCACCACTTTTGAACCAATTCCTTTGCCTTTTGTTCATCCGTCATATTCATTTTGCAATTTTTCATAACTTTATGTTTTTAATTACACCGCAAAAATACAAAACTTTTTAATATATGCAACCACTTAAACAAAAAAGTTATTAACAAACTTATCAACATTTAACACATCTAACACCCATTGCCAAAGCTCTTGCACCAAAAGCACCGACAACATTTGCCCCTTTGTGCCAAATCCTAATAAACCAAGTATATTCATCGCTATCTTGGTATTCATCGGAACACCATAGATGTGAAGTGATGCCAAGTGGATTCTTTGTGTTTATGGAATAACCGTTTGGGTATATGTTTAAGTTTGTTTCGTTGTTTGTTTCTGCATTCCTACCAACGCTGTTTTCTACATCGCTTTTTAGCCAATCATTGTTTGAACAAATTGCCTTTGCGGTGTGTGCCAAATAAGGACGCATTTCTTCTTTGTTTAGGTTATGTTCACCTTTGCCCAAAAAAGTTAAAAGTTCTGTCCAATCGTTAATGGCGGTAACACGCCAACCCTTTGGGGCAAGCAATTCCGTGTCAACCGCCTCAAAATTGTAATGCAAACCGTAATTGGGCAACCTGCTTGACTTTGGCGTTAAGTTACCGGGGTATTCATAATAGGGTAGTTTGCCAAGTTCGGATGTGGCGTATGTGTTAAGGGGTGTGCCATCGTTTAACCGTGTAACCCTCAAATTGGAAGCCAACCATAACTTGTTGTTGATGTTAACGGCATCATAGATATTGCCATCAATATCGGTTACTGCGTTTCTTATCAATTCAAAATTTTTCATAGTAACAAAATCAATGTGGCAAAAATACAAAATATTTTATATAGGCAACCACAAACAACAAAAAAGTTATTAACACATTAAGGTTTGAACGGAACCGGTTTAACAGATTAACAGAATAACAAATTTATTTCTCTTATATAATACACTTTGCCAAATGTTGATAATTAGGTTGTTGTAAATTTAGGGTATATATGTGGCATATATCCAAACCACCAAATATAAATACTAAAAACAAAAAACTTTATGGCATCATACATAGATTGTTCCGATAACGAATCCCAAGAATGCCTATCGGAACTTATAGATAGGGTAAACAACCAAATGACATTAAGTTGCCAACTTCCATTCAAGTTGCCAGCAGCCGCCATTGCCCAAATAGTGCAAGAGGCTAAAAAGTGGTTTTACAACAACTATGAAGACGCAGTTGAGGAACTTTATATATCAGCTCCCGGTTGGGTGTTTAGGGATCCTTCGTTTCTTTTGGGGTTAACCAACAGAAAAGGTATGGATGGAAACGAAATACAAAAATCTGAAACGCAAAAGAATAGGGGTGTTTTGGTAATGCCCGGTAACGTGTTTTCGGTTTTAAGGGTGTTTCAACTAAACCGCTTTTCGGGTGAAGCCGGTTGGGGCGGTGATAGAATAGACGCCTACAACAGGGATTTTAGCACAAGAAGGATGTTTGCTTCCTATATGTATTCGGATTCAATTGCCCAAAGTGCTGACAATTTGCTTTATTGGACTTGCAACTGGTACTATTTTGACGAATCAAGGCAAATGCTTCAAGAGATGCACGGTTTTAGTTACAACCGCCTAACCAAAAAATTAAGGTTTACGGGAGAGTTGCCAAAATACAGTTGTGTATTCAATGTATTAACAACCATACCCGATTGCGATCTGTTTCAAGATGATTTGTTCTTTAGGTATGTGGTTGCCCAATGCTTAAGGCAAATGTCAAGAATACTTGGAACCTTTACATATTCTCTACCGGGAAATGTTAGCATCAACTACGACCAATATTCAAGTTGGGGCGAAACCGAATTGCAAGACATCAAAGATGAAATACAAAACAACAGACACAGCGTTGCGTATTTCTACACAACATAATTCGTGTATGTTTTGAAAATAAAAAAGGTTGGCAAGTAGCCAACCTTTTTGTTTATAAATACATTTGCGTTTTTAGATCTCTTCGTATTCATAGAAGCAACCGCTGTAGCCGTTTGCAGCCGCATTGTTGGAAGCGTTGTAAAGGTTTTTAACCAAACTTTCAATGTTCTTTGGATTGGTGTTAATCTTTTTGTTGCCTTTTTCGTGTTCGTAACTTTGTCCGGTTTCAAGGGTGTATTTGTAATACTTAACCAACTCTTCCAAAGTTCCTTCGTGAGTGTAAACACTATCCTTGCCAAACATTCTTGATTTGGTTTGGGTAATTCTGTAAACCTTCTTTCCTTTATCCTTGCCAATTATTTTGTTAAGAATTTTTTCAAGGGTACCGTTTGTTATATCATCTTTTTTAATATAAGTGTCTTTGGCAACCAATTTCATGGATTTTAAAAAAGGTTCCTTTGTTTTTTCATCCGTTTGTTTTGGAAAGGCAAACCAACAAAGTATTTCGTTTGTGTATTCTTTTTCATAACCAACAGCCAAATAAACACTTGGGTTATCCATTTCACCGTAAATTGGAAACATTGAGGTGTGTTCCATCTTTTCGGCTGAAACAATGGCTTGACTTGCCATTTCAACTATTTGTTTTGGTGTATAGGCAAGTTTAATTTGGCTTGCCCCCTCCACCATATATTCATTAAGTTTTAATATTCTTGACATAATTGTTTTCTATATATTAGTAGTATAAAAGTTTACCATTATCCAAATCGTAAACTTCACCGCTAAAGGTGCTTAAAAAGAATTTAGGTCCATCGTTATCAACAACAATTTTAACAAGTTTTTCCCATTGGTTGTTGTCAATTATTGCATTGGCTTCATCTTCCCCAACACCGGCTCCAACCAAATAGGATTTCCAATCTTCATCGCTCATTGCACCTTTCACAAGGTCAACCGCATTTTGGTGGTCATCACCGCTTAACACACTTTTTGCTGCATCTTCTTCGCTATTAAAAATACTGCCGTTGCAACCGTTTTTTGTTACAAAGTAGGTATCGGTAAGCCATTCAATGCCATCAACATCAGCACCAATTTCACCAAGTTTGCTTATAACCAGTGCTTTGGTTTCTTCCGCTTCTTGGTTGTTAAGGTTTTCTTTGATAAACTCATCGATTTTTAAAATATAAACCCCTTTGCTTTCTTGTAATTTTTGGGATGGTCTTGCCACTTGGGTAAACTTGTATTTGTTGGTTTGCCAATCAAACGATGCCATGCAATAACCATTATCTTCCACCCAATTATCTTCTTCATCATAATAGCCCCCATCTGAATTTTCATAACTTGCAAAAGGTTGTTGTTCAAATCCCTCGCCAAGTCCATCGGAACATTGTCCGCTTACCCATTCGGAAATCTTATCAAGGGTGGCGGGAAGCAATTTATCGTTTGCCGTTAGAACAATGCTTCCTGTATCGTTACTTGTCATTGTCCAATAAATATCTTCAACTTTATCAATTTCTTCTGGAGCAACCTTATCATTACGCAGGGAGTCCAAAAGGTATTTGGTCATATCATCTTCTTGCAAATAATCGTTTGCTTCTTGAATATCCAAAACGGGACAATCAAGGTTAAAGTTTGTTTTGTAATAAACGTTTCTCATATTTTTAAATGTATTATTTTTTCAATTTTATTCCAAGCATTCTTGAAACATCCTCGCCCCAATTTCGGTGGTGGGTGTTTGGCAACACAACAAACAAATGGGAACCCGTTCCAATATGTTTCATAATGTTGTTACTGTAAATGGCATTGACAAATTCATCTTCATTCACTTCCCTCATTATTCTATCATACAAAAACGACTTTAGACATTTTTCAATCTCAACCATAACCTCTCTATCAATAAAACCGTTTTTATTATTTTCATAATACTTATTTATGTACTCGTAAAAATCAATTGTATCATGAATAAAGTATTCGTTGTAAAAAGTGCCATACACCGCAACAAGCCCATTTATAGTCATTTCATAAACGTAGTTTCCAATGCCAAGCACAAGATCTTTTAAGGTGATATTATTTCTTTTTGTGTTAATTTCGTTAATCTTTTTTATGTGTGACATAGTGGTTTTTATATTTTATTCAGCCAAGAACCTTATTAACACATCAGGTCTCCCATACAAGCCATAATTCCAATTAGGTTCGGCATATTGTTCATCAAACATTGTTTTAAGGTAAATCACAGTAAACCCGTTTCTTTCGTAAAATTCGCTTAAAAAACCATCGTAATGGTCAACCGTATTACCCCCGTTTTTAATGGCGTATCTTATAATAGCATCGCCAACACCCCCAATGTTTTGTTCATTGTTGTGCAAGGACACTATTTCACAACGCATTCTTGTACCCATTTTTGTTTGCTTTAACGCAAACCCAATATCATATCCCTTTAGTTTAAAAGTTTTAATTCCAAGTTCCTTTAATTCCTTTTCGTTGTATTTGGTTAAAAATTCAGTTCTTTCTGATTTGTAAGCCGATTTCAAAAAAGAAGCATAGTTGTTTATTTCCCAAGAATCATCAATTCCAATAAGTTTTTTTACTTTGTTGCTTAATTCAACATCAAACACTTTTTCCAACAAAATTTTATCGCACAAGAAACTGTTATGGGAACACTCCTTGTACAATTCCTTCATACATTGCGTGTTAAATACAAACTCTTCAAAAAGCATAATTCTTTTCATAATAGCAAAATTTTTTAATCGTTGTAATGCTCAATTTTTTGGTACATATCATACATAATGTCAAAGAAAGGTCTTGTTATGTAATATGTTTTCATTTTGTTCCAATTGGTTTCTTTGTCCAAACCATCATCAAAATGAAAAACACTCATAAACCAATAAAAATCGTTTCCCATTAGAAGAAGGTCGTAAAAGAAAAATTCCAAAAAACCACGTTTGTTTGTTGGCAACTCATCGTCATTAAAGGTAACAACAACACCATCTATAACGGTTAGATATTTGTCTTCTGCATCATAACCGCCTTCATTGTTAAGAAGGTCAAACACACCTATGCCGTTATCGTTTATTAGTTTAACCGCTTCGCTTGAATTGTTTTCACATATTTGGGGGCATTTGTCTTTGTATTCAACAACCTCGTTGTAAAGACCCAGCAAATCATCTATTTTTACAAATTCTTCAAAAAGCCTTTGGGCATCATCGGCAAGGTATGGATAATTCATTTTAAATTCATACTTTGCATCAATACCCATTTGAATTCGGTTATCTACAAAATTTCTTAAAAAACGTTTTCCCATTGTTGTGTTGCTTTCCCCAATAAATTGTGAAAAAGATGAAAGTTTTTTCATTTTATAAAGTGTTTTTTATATTTATAAAAATTGCAAAATCCACTATTGTTTAAAAATTAGGTTTAATATGCCCAACAACAAATCTTGTTCCTCCTTTACACGTTTAATCATGTGGCGGTAGTTTCTTTTGTTTTTCGGGGTGTTTTCCACACATACGTGCCTGCTACCCCTGCCCAATGCGTAAAATTGTGTGTGGTAGTGCTCGCTTAATTTCTCAAGCGAATTATCGCAAGCATCGTTCCACACGTATTCCATAACACCATTGGGAACTTCCCAAAGCAAACGCCTATCGGAAAGTTCAAGCATATCCTTTCTTAACTCTTCCGAGTAGTAGGTGTTAAATTGCGTTTTCATATTTTTTCAATTTGTTTAAAATGTTTTCCAAGTTGATGTTGTTGTTGGAGTACAGAGGCATTTCGCCATCGGAAATAGCCAAATGGTATCTTAATTCGTTAAACACCCCGGTTGCCCTGTGGTTGAACCTGATTTCAAAGCAAATTCTTTTGCCATCACGCAAGTTGATTGCAACAACGTGTCTTGGGTTGGGCTCGCCATTGTGGTAGGTTTCGTAAGAGGTGTATTTAATACCTGCTTTTTCCAAATGCTTTTCAATTTCTTTGTGTGCTAACATAACTTTTATTTTTTAATTGTTATACTTATTGTTCATTGGCGGCAACTGCCAAGCCGTTTTGGGTTTGGGCTGCATAGTTCACTTTCCACACCTTGCCTTCCTTTACATAAAGGTTTTTGGAAATGGCTTGGCGGGTCAACTGTCCTGCGTACTTACCAATCTTTTTGAAAAGGATTGCCACCTGCTTGTCGGTAAGCGATTTTCTTCTTTCAAATTGCTTGCAAAAAGATGTAAGCAATTCGGCATCCGTTCCGGCAAAGCCAACACCGTTAAGGTTATCCACCGTACCGCAAGCCTTTTCATCTTCGGTTTGGTACTCGTAAATCCTTAACAGTGCCTTAATTGCACGGTTTTTTTCAGTGGTAATGGCGGCTTTAATTGCCATTTCAATTTCCTTTTTGCTTTTGTACTCTTTCATAATTTTTGGGTTTTAGGATTAGTTATTACTTTTAATTACACTGCAAAAATACAAAAATATTTTATATATGCAACCTTTTAGCAAAAAAAGTTATTAACAAAGTTATCAACAACGCCCAAATGTTAAAAAGTTAAAAACACACTTGTTTGGATATATGTAGTATATAAAACATATTTAGAAATATGCACCATATAATTAATATTTTAATCATTACAGTTTAATGTATATGTAACTTGCCCACAATCCCAAACGGGAAGATATCCGTTGTTTTTCATTATTTCTTCATTACTGCTGCCTTTTCCAAAAGTTGTTCCAAGCAATCTATCCGCACCGTGTATAACAAGCAAATTGTTTGTAATATGTCGTTTCCCGTTCCACCAATGCAAACTTGGGTTTGTTTCTTTTATCTTTTCAAAACCAAGACTTTCGTAAACGTTTCCAACAAACTTTGACAAATCGCAATAACTTACAATGTTTTTTGGATTTGTGTCTTTTTTAAAAAAATCAAACAATCTTTTTGAACCTCCAACAACAAGAAATTTTGATTGTGCGCATAGCCTTAACAATTCCCATTCATAGTTCTTGTTGTATCTTGGCTTTCCGAATGACATAAGTTGAATAAGAACACCGTTATGATAAAGCCCGTAGGATTTTTCAACCCCTCTGCAAGAACCCTGCAGATGCCATAAATTTAAAAATTCAACGGCTTCGTTTTTTGCAACGGTTTTAATTTCACAACTTCTTGCATATATTACCGTTTTTGGCATTAGCAAACCAATTATTTTGGAAATATCGTCCCAATCCCAGACATGAACACATCTGTAGCCGGCTTTTTGAGCGGCCAATGTTTTGCTTTTGTGATAATCTTGCCTTAACGGTTTACCCCCAAAAACATTAACAAGCGAATTGTGTGTGATGGTTGGGTTTATTTCAACAAGAATATTTTCTATTTTAAAATCGTATGAATATCCGTTTATGTGAAACTCTCTTTCATGCTTAATTCCGGCATTTGTCAAAAGTTCGGAAAACCTTTTGTTTGGCTTGCTATCGTTTTTGTAGCCAAGCCTTGCTTCCTTACGTTGGCAACACCAATCAACACCGTATCTTTCTTGGTTGGTTAGCCTTGTTTTTTCTCTTGTTTCTTGATTTTGTGAGGTGTAGGCGCATCCATACCTTTTAAAATTGGTTTCCTTTGTTTTTCTTTTAACTTCTTCGTTTTGTGTTGGATATGGTGTTCCGTATTTTTTAATGTTAGTTTCCCTTGTCTTTGCTTCAGTTTCAATTCCATGCAAAGAACAAGCATTTCCATATTTTTCAAGGTTTGTGTTTTCTATTCTTTTCTTTCCTTCTTCGGTCTGCTGATAGTAATCCTTTCCATATAACTTGTTGTTGGTTTCCTTTACCTTTTCTTTAACAACAACACTTTGTGATGGATGGTTTGTGTTGTAATGCGTTTGTGATGTTTTCTTTGCCTTTTCCTTCACAACAACGCTTTGCATACTGTATTCGCAGCCAATGTTTTTCAAGTTTGTTTGCCTTGCCTTTTCCTTGGTTTTGTTTAAAGAAAAAACATTTTCAACACCATATCGTTTTAGGCAAGTTTCTTTGTTTTTTTCTTGGTTGTTGTAATTAGTGTCTCCATACCTTTTTAATTTGGTTTCTTTTGTTTTTTCTGAGTTTGAATATGTTGGCGAACCGTATTTCTCTGTTTTTGTTTTTTGTACCTTTTCTTGTGTTTCCTTTAGTTTTTGCGGGTTATCAACACCGTATTTTTTCAAACAAGTTTGCTTTGCGCCATGTCTGTTATTGTAGTTCTTGTTACCGTATTTTTGTAAACAGGTTTCTTCTTTTTTTAGTAAAATTTCCTTGCTTTTTTGCGCATGGCTGTTGCAACAATATGTGTTGTAGCCTTTTTTAAACCCGTTAAACGAACAACGCTTCCCACAATGGCAAACACCTATTTTTAAATCTTTATCGTTTAGTAAATAATGGTAAAGTTTTTGCCTAAACGAAAATTCTTTGGGAAACAACCAAGTTAACATAACAGCATATTCATCAGGAAATGTTTCGGAAAACCCCTTTTCTTGTATTTGGTTTAAACCTCCCTTGCTTTTTGGAAGCAATAACAAATTGTATATTTCTTCTTTTGTCATAAGGTATTTATTTGTTTGCAAAGATACAAAAAAATCAAATACAGCAAAACAAAAAACCCGCTCACTTGTGAGCGGGTTTTTATAGTGTCCCCATTAAGGGGTTGGGTTAAATCAAACTAACACCATCGTTTAATTTAATGCCAAAGGTGTAATATTGCACCTGTGGATGTTGTCCAGCTTCCACAACAGCAAACCTACTCTTCATAGAAATTGCGGGAGCAAACGTAAATTCGGAAACAGTTTCCACCTTATCTGCGAGAAGATACGGCATGAATACAATACCGGGTTCGTTTTCTTTGCCTTTTCTGCCTACGCAAACCCTGCCATCGCTGTAAGCCATGTTAGGATCAACATAGATGCTAATGCCAGCCAAGTTGCCAATAGGATACAAACTGTTACCGTTTGCGCTAATGGTGTTGGAAAGAGGATAAGGAACGAAACCAGCGCAATCTTGCAAAGCGGTTCCAATCATACCGGAAACCACTGCAAATGTGCCTTGTCCCCTACGACCCCTAACAGCAATAATGTTAGAAGCGGCAATAATTTTGGTCATAATCCTTCTTTGGATTGTACCCATAACTTCGCCACCCATAGAAACATTGGTAGGAGTAATCTCACCAGTCTCAATAGGATTGCCTTCTTTGTCAAAACCTAACCACAATTTTTCAGGTGTAGTGGTTGTGCCATCGCAGAAAATAGCGGAAATGTTGTTTTTACCTTCAACTTCCTCAATCTGCATAGCATTCAAAGCACCCAAGTTGAACATCTTTTCAAGGATGAGCTTGTTGATGCATTGGGTCAACTCGTTAACCAAAGCAGCCTCTGCCTGTGCAACGGCGTCAATGCCAAATTGTTTAAGGTCTTGAACCTGCTCACGAGTAATGGCACTGTTAACTTGGAAAGTCTCAGCCTTAACATCCAAAGTGTAGGATTTCAAGCCAATCTGCCTACCGGCTGTTGCTTCGCCCATTTCCCTTGTGTAAGGGTTATTGGAAGTAACATTTCCTTTAACAAAACCTTCGCCACTGAAAGAAGTAACGTGGTCTTCAAATGCCCTAACCAATTCAACACCCTCTGATTTTTCAACGGTCAAAGCGGTTTCTTCAGAACCTTCGCCTTTTTCAACCAAAGTGTAGGTACCGTCTGCCAAACCTTCGAAAAGTTCGTAAATTGGGGTCTCAGCACCTTCGCCACCCAGCATGTTGTTACCTTTGAAATAGGTTTTTTCCAAAACCCTAAACATAGGTTTGCCATCAATACGAGCGGGATAAATAAATGTTAATTCATAATCATCGTTGCCTTGGAAAGCGTATTTTGCATTAGGTTTGAAAGTGTATTTCTCACCATTAACAGTAACACCGCTAATCATACCCTTAATCATATAAGGAGATGCTGTGTTCTTGTTTCCAAAAGGATTGGAAGTGGTTTCCCAACCGCCTTGGTTGTGCAACCTGCCACCTTCGTAAACATAGTCAAGGTATTGCAACAAACCGTGAGGTCCTTGCATTGGAACAACGGGAACAAGGTCCAAAGCGATTGTCTGAGCTGCAACTTGCAAAGCAAGAGGAAGCACGCTGTAAACATTGTCACCGCTACCTGCCAAAGAAGGAGTGTAAGAGTTGGTTGTACCGGCTTGCGGGAAGGTGATAGCACCCATGCCACCGATGTTCATATTGGGGTTCAAATGGACGTGTCCATCAACCGCCTCATTAACCATTTGTTTGTCATGCAAATCATGCAAGTAAGCATATTTTGCAATCCAGTTTACTTTAGAAGCATCTTGAATACCAAGGGATTCCTTGATGTGCTGACCCCATGAATTCATAATTTGCGCTTCGTTCAATTGAATTGAGTACATTTCGTTTTTTTATATATTCTTTTAAGTTATTTTAAATACTTCATTCACACTCAAGTTCTTTTCTTCTATAACCTAAAGGAATTTCGTATTTTGTTTCACAATATATTTATAACACTTAATTTTTGTGTTATTTTTACTCTGTTTTTATTATATTTATAAATGTAAGAATTTGTAATTGTTTTTCATTATAATTCTTTGCATATAAATATGTTAGTATGTTAGCAAATGTTATTGAAACAACTGATAGAAACACACTTTTTAAGTATTTTCTGCAAAAGCCAAATCCTGACAAAAATGGAAGGCTAAAGCAAGAAAAGTGGTTTTCACAATATTTTCCAGAAATCTACAAAGATTACAAAAAAACTGTTTTCGCAAAAGAAGCAGACAAGATGAAGTTTTCTCAAAAACTTTGGCATTTTTTACAATATGATGAACAATTGTGTCTTGGCAAATGCAAAGAGTGTGGAAAGCGCACATCCTTTATAAGTTTTGCAAGCGGGTACTTAACATTTTGTTCAACCGAATGTTCAAACAAAAACAATGAAACAAAAGATGCCATTAAAAGCACCCTTATACAAAAATACAACGGTGTGGGTTTTGCTTCACAACAAATATCAAACAAATTTAAAAAAACCATGACCGATAAATATGGTTGTGAATATTCGGCACATTCAAACGAAATAAAAGAAAAAACAAAAAAAGTTAATCTTGAAAAATATGGAGGCACCGGTTTTGCTTCAGACATAACAAAAAGGTTGTTTATAAAAACAATGAATGAAAAATATGGTGTTAACTATTCTTGGGAATCCGAGGAATTGCGAAACAAAACATATAAAACAAGCAAAGAGCGTTATGGTAATCCACATTACACAAATAAAGAAAAAGGCATTCAAACCCATTACAACAAAATAATAAAAAACTCAAAAGACATCTTAAAAATAGAACAAGATTACTATGTGTGCAAATGCACCGAGCCTACTTGTGAAAAATGTGTGGAAAAGACCTTTAAAATAAGCAAGCAATTATACTATATGAGAAGCATAAACGGTGATGTTGCTTGTGTAAAACTAAATAACCCAAAAAGCAAGAACACAAGCAACGATGAAAGAATTGTTTATGACCTTGTTTGCGAACTTTACAAAGGGGAAGTGCAAAGAAACAACAGAAAGGAACTAAACAAAAAGGAAATAGATATATACTTGCCCGAACTAAAAAAGGGAATTGAATTTAACGGTGACTATTGGCACAACAACCCCAACACAATGTTTGATGCGGAAAGGATGGATGTTTGGGAAAAGGATGAACAAAAAGAATTTTTAGCCAACCAAAACGGAATAGAAATTTTGCATATATGGGAAAACGAACTATCGGATATTGAATACGTCAAGTACAAAATAGCAAGGTTTGTTAAATCCACAACACCAAAAACATCAGCATACTACAAGTTAAAAACCTTTTTGGATGGGTTGCAATCACAATATGTTGAAAACGTGTTTGGGGAGTTTGAATACAACAATGTTGTTGTTAAATATGTCAACGCCTTTTACTACAACAACGCCACCACAAAAGGTTCCTTTTTTGCAAATTCGGAAAAGCGTGTAATTTACGCATACGATTACGAGGTAAACGATGATAGAAAGTTTGGCGTCTTAAAATCCCAAATAGAGCATTCGCTTGGACTTACCAAAACAAAAATATACGCAAGGAATTGTGAATTGCGTGAAATAACAAACCAACAAGCCAAACCCTTTTTGGAAGAAAATTCCTTGTATGGGTACAGGGGTGCAACAATAACGCTTGGTTTGTTTTACAAAGGCGAACTTGCAATGGTTTACAGTTTTGGACATAATTACTATGGAAGAAAGGGTGCTTTGGAAGCCATTCGTGTATGCACCCTAAAAAACGTTGTTGTGGTGGGGGGAAGCAGCAAATGCCTTTCGTATTTCCTTAAAAAGTACGCACCAAGTTACAAGGGCAACAAACTTGTGTTTTACGTTGATAAAATTCACCAAGATGGAAAATCCTTAAAAGGTTTTAACTTTGTTCACCATTACGATGGTGTAATGAACTATTGGCTAAAGGAAAACTTTGGTGGAGCTTTGTATGGTGAGGCTGGAACCGCCTTTGGCAGAAACCCTTCCAAAAACAAGGAAATTGCAAAGTTGGAAAAAGATGGATACATTGTTTCGGTTCCAACTGTCGGTGTGGATGTTTATGAAATGGTTTTATAGATAAAATTCCAATAAAAATAACAATTTATTGGCTGTTTTGGTTAAACTTTTTGGATTTTTTATTATATATTATATAGATATACAGCACTTCAAATGGGAAGGAAAAAAGGAAAACATTATATTGACCCAAAAGAGTTTTACGATGAAATGGTCATATCTTTGGAAAAAGATGAATTAACACCCAAAGCAATCCAATTTTGCCAAGAAATAATAGATAGAACTGCAATGTGCAACCACTATGATTCCAAAGAAGATTTGGAAGATTGCAAGGCATACGCAATGTTCAACATTTTAAGGTATTGGCGTAACTTTAACCCCGCCTTGTACGATAACCCATTCTCTTATTTTAGTTCATACAGCTGGACGGGGCTTTCGCAAGGTTGGAATATTTTGCACCCCAAAAAGGAAAGCGGATACACAAGGATTAGCATAAACGATTTGGATGACGGAGGGGATAAGGATTACTAAAACCCGCAAATATGAAAATTGCAATTGAAGATTGTGTTAAGGTTCTTGGCAGGGGAACTGTAATAGTATGCAACCCACCCGAAGAACTTTTTGAATATGTAGATGACTTTTGTTATGCTTGCAAAATAAAATCGGGTGAAACAATAACAATAGATTCTTTAAGGTACATAATAAAAGGTGTTGAACAATTATCAACAAGCAAAAGTGTTGGACTTGTTATAAGCGGTATTGGCGATTGCAACAAACTTATAGGAAAGAATTTTGAATATTTGAAATAAAAAAGGGGCAATTTGTGTTGCCCCTTTTGTTTTTTGTTTGTGCTTGGATTAATCGTAAATTTCCTTTTCAAGTTCAAAAACATCACGTGTACTTACTTCTATTTTAAAAGTAACATTGCCACCGTTGTTAAAAACAAGTTCAACCGTGTTTTCTTTTTCGTTATATATGTAGTCTTCGTAAAAAACATCTTTTCCATGTGCAACTGATTCATAAAATTCTTCAAAGTTGTCATATTCGTTTTTTAGGTTTAAAATATCAACCATTTCTTTTGACAATATGGTGATTTTCATATCCATTTCACCACCGTTTACGTCCATCATTTCATTTATCTTTTTAATGTGTGTCATAACTTTTAATTTATTTTTATATTTATAATTTTAAAAATCGATTCTATATTTAATTTTACCGGCATCCCAACATTTGACATAACCACGGTTTCTCATAACTTCATCTTCTGTTAATTCAGGATGTTCAACACATTCAACCAAATTTGATTTTTGAAAACGGTATCTTGGCAAACGAATATCCATTGTTGTCCAATAGTAAGTTGGTGGAACAATGTGTTCCTTTTCAAACCCCATCTTTTCATAAACATCACCGTTTGAAACAGATAAATCTGCAAATGTTATAATTGTTTTTGGATTATATAACTTTACAAAGTGTTTTAGCAACTTGCTTGCACCGCCCCTTACGTGGGTATCAAAAGGTGAACACATACGACTTAACTCCCATTCGCCCTCCTTTGGTTTTCCACCGATTAAACGCCTTTTCTTTGCAAACAAGCAAACCATTACAAGTTGGTTATCTTTGTAAAGACCAAGTTTAACTTGCGAAGGTGTGTAGCCTTGGATGTGGTATGTTTCACAAAACGCTTTGGCTGTTTTTGTATCAATTTCTCTAACAACACAATCTCTTGCGTTTATTTTGTTGGTATGCAATCCAAATTTACCACGAATTATATTTTTAACAATATCTTTTTTGTATTTCCAATCATCTTCCCATATATGCAACAATTGTGTGCTTTTGTACGTGCATAATAATGTTTTATCGTAATGGTAATTTTTATCTTTGTATATGTCGCTATGCCAATACACACCGTTAAACTCAAATGCAAGATTTTTTTCCGGTAAGTATATGTCAAGTTCCTTACCGTTTAAAAGTTTTCTATCGTTTTCTATTATTTTGCCATTGTATATATCTTGGATATATAGTAATAATTCTTGTTCACACCCACTGCTTAAAGCACCAATAGGGTTTAATTTTGTGCAAGTTTCATAACCGTATCTTTTTCTATCGTTGTATAGTTGTTGTTTTGTTATGTAAGTTTTTTCTATACATTTGTCGCAATTTGGATTTGTGCATTTGCAAATCCAATCACCCGTTTCAGTAAAGCCAACAACAAAATCTTTATTGCCAAGTAATCGGGTTCTTCTGTTTTTCCTTGTTTTTTCTTTAACTTCCTTTATTGAATACGGGTTGTCCACACCATACTTTGTTAAAAAGGTGTTTTTTCTTTTTTCTTTAATTTCATTGCTTGAACTTGGGTTTTCTGTACCGTACTTTTTTAAACAGGTTTCTTTTGACAAATTTCTTACTGATTGAAGGCATAACGTGCATTTGACACCGTACTTTTTTAAGTTGATAACATCTCTTGATTTGTTTGCCCTTTCTACAACTTGTTTGTTTTGCGATGGGTTTTTAACACCATAATGTTTTATGTATGCTTCTTCCCTCTTTCTTTGCATTTCATTGGCTTTTTCTTCACCGTATTTTTCCTTGTTTGATTTTCTTTTCTCATTTAAAATGTTTTCATCTTTTTGGCAACAAGAATATGAACAATGTTTTCTGTATCCTGTGTTATAACCCGTGAATTTTGTTCTTTTTCCGCATATAACACATTTTCCAAGAAAAAAGTTTTTATCGTTATGAATGTAATGATACAACATTTGCATAAATGAAAATTCTTCAGGAAAATTCCACAATTGCAAATCTTTGTAAATTTCAGGGTATTTTTTGGAAAATGACTTCTTGTTTAACCCTTGTATGTTTTCGTATGTTAATTCATCTTTTGTCATATTTAAAAATCGATTCTGTATTTAATTTTACCGGCATCCCAACATTTGACATATCCACGGTTTCGCATAACTTCATCTTCTGTTAGTTCGGGATGTTCAACACATTCAACCAAATTTGATTTTTGAAAACGGTATCTTGGATATCTAACACCGTTAATTGCCCAATAGTATGTTGGCGGTACAACATATTCCTTTTTAAATCCCATCTTTTCGTAAACACCACCGTTTGAAACAGAAAGGTCTGCAAAAGTAACAATTGTTTTTGGATTGTATAGCCTTGCAAAGTGTTTCAACAACTTGCTTGCGCCTCCCCTTACATGGGTGTCAAAGGGTGAACACATTCTATAAAGTTCCCACTCCCCATCCTTTTTACCGGCACCGCTAATTCTTCTAACCGGACCAAACAAGCAAACCATTACAAGTTGGTTGTCTTTGTAAAGCCCAAGTTTAACTTGTGAAGATGTGTAGCCTTGGATATGGTAGGTATCACAAAACTTTTTTGCCGTTTTTGAATCTATTTCTTTAACAACACAATTTCTTGCGTTTAATTTGTTGGTATGCAAACCAAGTTTTCCTCGTATCAGGTTTTTAAGTATGTCTTTCTTGTTTAGCCAATCATCTTCCCAAATGTGAATTAGTTGTACGCCCTTGTTTAAACAAGATATTGATTTGTTGTAATGGTAATCTTTTTCTTTATATATGTCGCTGTGCCAATACACACCGTTAAATTCAAAGGCAAGTTTTTTTTCCGGTAGATAAATATCAAGTTCCTTGCCGTTCAAAAGTTTTCTATCGTTTTCAATTATTTTACCGTTGTATATATCTTGAATATATAGCAACAATTCTTGTTCCCTTCCACTGTTTAAAACACCTATCGGGTTTAACTTGGTGCAAGTTTCATAACCACCAATTATTCTATCCTTGTTTATGTTTGCATTTGTTATATATGTTTTTTCTATACATTTGTCGCAATTTGGATTTGTGCATTTGCAAATCCATTGTCCGTTTTCTGTGTATCCCAACAAAAAATTATGTTTTTCTACTGTGTTTTTTCTAACTTTTTTTAAATTGGCTTCTTTTGCCGTATTTGTTTCCAAAAAACTGTTTACACCATATTTTTCTTGGTTTGTTTTTATTACCCTTTTCTTTACTTCATCATTTTGGGATGGATGTTCAACACCATACTTTTTTATAGAAGTTTTCTTTGTTTTGCTTTTAAAATCTTCTGTTTGTGTATAGTATTCTTTTCCATATTTGGTTAAGTTGGTTTGTTTTGTTTTTTCTTTTATTTCATGTGAACACACAGGCGAATTTCCGCCATACCTTTCTTGGTTAGTTTCTTTTATTTTATCCCTTACTTCTTTTGCCCTTAATGAATTTGAAACACCGTAGTTTTTTAAAAAAGTTTCTTCCCTTTTTTGCTTTACTTCTTCTGCTTGTGAAACATTATCAACACCATACCTTTCTTGATTTGTTTTTCTTATTTTTTCTTTTATTTCTTCATTTTTTAAAGGAGATGTTTCACCATATTTTAACATACAAGTTCTTTTTATTTTTTCTTGAACTTTTTTTGATTGTGCAGGATTGTTAACACCGTAGTTTTTTAAAAAGGTTTCTTCCCTTTTTTGCTTTATTTTTTCTGCCTGTGAAACATTAACCACACCATACCTTTCTTGGTTGGTTTTTCTTATTTTTTCTTTTATCTCCGTGTTTTTAAGTGGTGTCGTCTCACCGTATCTTTCCAAACAAGTTTCTGTTCGTTTTTTCAAAACACTTTTGTTTTGTATTGCGTGTTTTACACCGTATTTTTTAAGGGTGGTTTGCTCTTGCTTTCTTTTTATTTCTTCCTTTTCTTTTTCTGTTTTGTTTTTATAATTCTCTTGTTTTTTTATTTTTATTGCTTCTTTTTCTTCGTTTGTTCTTTTGTTTATGGTATCTTTCATTCTTTTTGAAACAACACCGCTTTTGTTTATGCAATCCCTTGAACAATATTCATGATAGCCTTCATATATGTTAACAAAATTGCAACGCTTTCCACAAAATGGACAAACACCAAGTAAAAGGTCGACATCTTCATTTATATAGTGATACAGTTTTTGCTTAAATGAAAAACCCTCTGGATAGTTGGTAGAAGATATTTCACCATATTCTTGAGGAAATGTTTTTGCAAACCCCTTTTCGGTTGTAAAATATCCGCTTTTAGATTCTTTGCATTTTGCTATTATGTAATCTTTCATACTGTATATATAATAAAAAACGGGCAAAATATTTTTGCCCGTTTTATTTTTTAAATTATTGATATTAAATATATTAAATACCAATCAACTGCTCGTCCCAATAATCGCATCTCAAATTCAAGGTAAGTTCAGCGGCTTCGGAGTTATCGTATGCCAAATCACCCATACCCGTTAAGTTGCCGGTTGGAAACACATCCTTAAGGATAATCTTTCTGTACACACTGCCATCACGGTTAAATTGAACAATTACACCGGAACCACAGTAATCTTTTTTCATACCACTTGCACCAGTAAGCGGATCCCAAATCATGTTTCTCCACCTTCTTAAAGATGTGTAAACATAGTTTTCGTTTGAGTCATCCAAGTTCATTGTAAACACAACTGTTAGGTCAAGAGTGGTTTTTTCAGGAAATCCCGCATAACTTCTTGTAGCCTGCTTGTATTTTTGTTCCGTTGTTGTCACACTTGGGTTAAGGTCATCCAAACCGCCTATTGATTTGACGTGTTCAATAAGAATTGGGGATAGGGATGTTGGGCTGAACAAAGTAAGTTCAAACATTGCGTTATAAACCGGTTCCCAATGGTTTATAGCGGCTTGCGAGTTTCTATAATGAGGTAAACCTGCCATAATTCTTATATGTATATTCTTTTCAACACCACACCTTTGGCGGTGTTGTTATTATATTTATAAAAATGAATTTTGGCGGTTGTTTTGCAAAAGCGAATTTACCCATAAAATGTGTTTATAGGTAAATTTGCCTATAAACTGTTTATAAGCGATAAAACTTATAAATTGTGATTATAAGTGAATACGCTTATAGTTTTATCATATCCCCAAACATTTTATCCACGTTTGGGTCAGACCATTTTATAAACCCTGTGCCGGGTGTAAAGGTAAGTTCTCCCAAATATACGTTATCATTTACTTCATAAAAGTCAACCCTTACAAACCTAAAATCGTTTGATAGTTTTTTTGCGTAGTCAACCATTGTTTCAAATTTGTTTGGCTTTATGTCTATTTTGTTTGGGTTGTTTTTTATGTCGCATCTTGATATGTCAACAAAGTTAAAGTCCATATCATAGTAGTTAAGGTGAAAATCTTGGGTATGCCTGCCGTTAATTACTTGGCAATATGTTGGGTTGCCGTTAAAACACAAAAACTTGTAATCGGTTAGTTCCTTTTGGTTGTGGGCTTTAAGGTAGGTTTCTGCATAGCATTTTCTTTTAATTTTAAGGTAGTGGGGTTCCAACGAATTGTAGCCAAATGGTGTGTTTATCCATTGTTGCATTTTGGTTTGGCAATCGGTTTCGCTTAAACAGGATTTGCTCCTGCATATAATGTTGTAGCCGTAGCCGTGGTTGCATTTTAACACAAATTGGTTTGGCAATTCGGCAAACCTTATATCTTGCGGTTTTGTGTAGGTTTTTATAACAGGAACACAAATATCCATTCCTATCTTTTCCTTTGCGTATTCGTGCAAAAGAAGTTTGTCTGAGCATTTTGAACGAAGGCTAATGTCATCGTAAAGTTGCAACCATTGTGATTTTTCACACCAAGTTTCGGGATTGTCTATGTTAAAATTGTTATACCCAAAACACTTTGCCTTTTTTATGATAAGTTCTTTTAAAGACATATTTGTTGCTTTTGGTTACTAAATATAGTTTACAATCTAATTATATTGTCGCTTTTTGGTAAAACCGATTTTACATCGTACACAAAACCGTTTTCGCTTAAATAATCGTTGTAGTTTATGTCAAGATAGTTTTCGTGCGGCACCGCCAAAACAACCACATCGTATTTTTTGTTTGGTATCTTTTCCACAACATCAACGCCAAGTTCATCTTTTGCAAATTGTTTGTTGCAATAGCCATCCACAACCGTTATGTTGTTGGTGTACTCGGATAGTTTGTTGTATATTTTAACAACTTTTGTGTTTCTTATATCAGGGCAGTTTTCCTTAAAAGTAACACCCATTACAAGTATGTTGGAACCTTTTACAAGAATGCCACGTTTGTTCATGTGGTGAATTATTTTGTTGGCTATGTAATCTGACATATCTTCGTTTACTTGCCTGCCGCTTTTTATAAGCACGGGATTTACCTTGTAATCCTCAGCCTTTTGTATTAAGTAGTAGGGGTCAACACCTATGCAATGCCCTCCAACCAACCCGGGTTGCAAGCGTATAAAGTTCCATTTTGTGGAAGCGGCATCAACAACCTCCTTTGTGTCAATCCCCATTGCGTTAAAAATCTTCGCAAGTTCGTTAAAAAAGGCAATATTGATATCCCTTTGGGTGTTTTCAATAATCTTGGATGCTTCGGCAACCTTAATTGAACTTGCCCTAAATGTACCGTTAAGCAAAACCGAGTTGTAAAGTTCATCAACAATTAGGGATGTATTTTCGTTGGAACCGCTTGTTACCTTTTTTATTTTTTCAACCGTGTGTTCCTTGTCACCGGGGTTTATTCTTTCGGGGGAGTAACCAACAAAAAAGTCCTTGTTGTACTTTAACCCGCTTGCCTTTTCTATTTCAGGTACACAAACCTCTTCTGTGCAGCAAGGAAACGTGGTGCTTTCATATATGACAATATCGTTCTTTTTAACAACACTTCCCACAAGTTCGCTTGACTTAATTAGTGGTGTTAAGTCGGGTTTGTACTTGTCATCAACGGGCGTTGGAACCGCCACAACATAAATGTTGCAATCCCTTATGTCTTCCTTGTTGGTTGTGCATACAAGCATCTTTGTGTTTATGGCTATTTCAAGAAGTTTGTTGTCAACTTCAAGTGTGGAATCAATTCCTTTGTTTAATTCTTCCACACGCTTTTCATTTATGTCATACCCTATGACGTTGTACTTGGTTGAAAACAACCTTGCAAGTGGCAAGCCAACATAACCCAATCCTATTACTGCTATCTTGTGTTCTTTCATCTGTTTTTGTGTTGTGTATTTTAATATAAGTTCCAATATTCGTACCAATTTAAATCCCTGCAATAAAGTTGCATTATAACATCCGTAAATGTTATGTCCTTGTATGTTTCGGAAAATGAAACAAATTTATCTTCGTGAAATTCAAATTCATTGGTTTTCTTGTTTTTTATATAACCAGTTCTATTATCAAAATACCACACCTCTTTAAAGTAATATGTTAGGGGTGCTATGGATGGTATCATTTGCGAATCACCGCTAACCATTAGTTTTCTTTCGCTTTTGGTTGTGTGGTTAACAATTCTTGAACATTTGTGGTTGTACCTGTTAAGCAATCTGTACGATGGTGTTTCCATAAAGTTTTCATTAAACAACTTCATATATCCACCGCTTATGGTTTCGTTATCGTTAAAACAAGTTATGGTGTATTCAGGTTCCTTGTTTGGAAAAAGATATGATAAATCTCCTGTTTCCAAAATTAAAGGAACCAAATGAAAATCGTTTTGGCTAAAGCCAAACCTTATAAGTTCATCCACAAGCGGCAACACATATTTATAGGTGTATTCGGTTGTGTAATGGTGTTCGTTACCGGGCATGTTTGAATACAGCACATCTTTATCCTTAAAAATGGGAAGTTTGTGAATATCTCTCCCAGAATTATCATACTTGACGCCATACACTTTGTTACGATATGGAAAACAAATGTATTTTGCCATTTTTAATATGTTTTCCCTTTCCATTAGAAACTTGTTATATTTATCATATCGCCCCAATACAAACTTGTTTCATAATCCCTGCATCCAAAAATTCCACCGTTTGGGGTAAATGTTAGTTCACCAAGATACAATTTATCATTAACTATATAAAAGTCAACCCTTACAAAATCAAAATCTTTTGATAACTTTCTTGAATAGTCAAGCATTTCATCAAGATTCACTGGCTTTTTATCCAAGTTGTTAAAGTCTTGCCTTGCACAACTCCAACCTATATCAAAGGTGTTCCAATCGGTATCGTATATGTTTTCGTGCAAATTGTTTGAATACCTATCCGATATTACCATTATCATTTTTGGTTCGCCATTGCAGCACCAAACCTTGTAATCCACAAGCGATTCGTTTCCATCATCCATAAAAACTTCCGAATAGCATTTTGGTTCAATTAGTGCGTAATGCCATTGGTAATATTTATCCCCAAAGTTTGTGTCAAGCCAAGTGTTTAAAAAATCAACACAATCTTTTCTTGTGTTTATTTTTCGGTTTTTAATGTTTAAAAATTCATTGTTTTTGTTATCCGTGCAAATAATGTTCATGGCGTAACCGTGGTTACATTTTAAAACATATTTGTTTGGCAATTTATCGAAATTAATATCTTCTGGTTTGTTGTAAACATCAATTATGGGGACGCAAATATCCTTTCCAAGTTTTTTGATGCTGTAATCGTGCAACAATATTTTATCGGCACATTTAGCCTTTAGCATTTTGTTTTTGTCATACACCATTAGCCAATGCAACTTATCTTGAACCGTTTTGGGGTTTTCAAAATCTATTTGTAAGTTGAAACGGCTTTTGCTTGCCCTGTTTTTTAAAAAGTCTTCAATGTCCTTATCGGTTGCGTTTTTTAGGTTTGTTATGTTTTTACATATACCATCATCCTTTTTTATTTCGGTAAAGTCGTTTACAACAAAATCGGAAATGCGGTTTGCATAAACCGAGTAATCGGTTTTTTTCACCATTTTAACAGTGTTTTTTCTTAACTCGCTATCAAAGTTTGTTTTTTTATCTTGGGTAAGAGAATTTTCGTGTATTCTTCTATCAAACAATATTCGTTGGTCTTCATATAGTTTGCAATCGGTGTATCTTATTCTTCGCATAAAGTCGGCATCTCCACCGCAACGCCAATCCCTGTATCCACCAAGTTCGCAAAACACGCTTTTTTCAAACAAAACCACACCATAACTCATTCCATAGGGTTTTTCTATCTTGCAATTTCCAAAGTTTTCAAACCCAAACCTTATAAAATTGTATTGCGTTGCATTCTCCATAATGCTTGATATGGTGTAAGGTCTCATTTTGTCATCGCTATCAAACCTTAAAATCCAATCATACTTGGCTTCCTTTATAATGGTGTTGCTCGTAACATAAGTTCCCTTGTTGCTATCCATCATTAAAACACGCAAGTTTTTGTACTTGTGCATTATTTCCTTCATTTTCAAAAGAGTTCTTTCACAACCATCAATACCTACAATAACTTCCCAATTGTTGTGTGTTTTAAACCAAGTTTGTTCGGCAACACTATCAAGACACTCCTCAATAAAGTCTTGCGATTTGTATGCAGTTATGCAAACACTAATTCCTTCTGTTGGCTTTTCGTTTACTACAGCCACCTTGCTTTCTTCAAACTTAACTTTTTCAACTTTTCCCGCAAACAAATCGGTTAAATACCTTTCTTTTTCTTCGGTTCTTTTGTTGTACTTAAAAAAGTGTTCAATGCTTAACCTATCATTTCCTATACCACCTCCTCTTCTTTTCTTTTTTATCATATAGTACTCATCCGCACTTTTGGTTGCGTAATGAGCAATATACGCCTTGCTGTGGTTATATGTATCCGAGGTTACAAAAGTTGAATACGTTGCGTATTTTCCATCGCAATCAACAACATCACCCCTAATGTTAGAATAGTGTACGTTTATTGCCTTAAACCCCGTTAACTTTGTTTTGTAAAAATGCTTTTTGTAATAAGATAAAGTTTCATCTTCACACACTCTTGTAAACCTTTCCCTTACCGGCAAGCATTCGTAATGAAGGTTGTCATTATCGTCATAGCATTTCCAATTTAGCCTTACGCTTTTTGTGCTTGGCTTGGTTATATCCTTTATATATCCACAAACATTTTCATAGCCGTTTAATACCAAAAATTCATCAACGTCCAAGTAAAGAACCCAATCATATTTACCGCCAAACCTTTGGTAAAAATCATTGTATGACGCAATTTGTGTTTCACACCCCTTTTGCTTTTTTCCTATAAAATATTTTAAAACGGTAACATTTGGGTTTTCTTTTCCAACAACGTCTTCACACTTTTCACCATCCGTATCGTTGTTATCATATATGTATATGTGGTCAAAACCAAGATTTAAGTGATGGTTAATCCATTCGGATAGGTAAAGGTTTTCACATTTGGCAATACAACAAAGGGCAATCTTCATACAATTTTCTTTTTGTTTTATTTATAAATACATTGTGTTAAAAATCCCTATAAAAACTATGAAATTTTTAAGTTTGTATTAAAAATTATAAACACAATGAATAACAAAAAAGCGCAGCCCAAAGGGTTGCACTTTTTTAACAATAAAATCAGTATGTACAGAATTACTAAACGTTTTCTGGGTTAACTTCGTTTTCAATTTCCTCCAAGTTTTTCTCTTCTTCCTTGGTAACAAGTTTGGTTTCCTCTTCGGGCATATCATCTTCAAATTCACCCGAATCCAAAATGTTATCAATTTCAGCCAAACGGGTGTGTAACTCGTTAAGGGGTGTAATGTTTTCGTTTATTGTCTTGATATTTTTGGAAATTTCTGGTCCAACCAATTGCACAAGTCCAAGAAAAGAGGTTGCTTCAAACACACCCTTGCCTTCCCAATTCATAAAACCGTTCCACAACGCCTTGCAACTGGTGGTGTTCATCATAATGTGACCATTCCAATCATCTTTTTTTGTGTAAGGTTTTTGTTGTTTTAGGTTACTGTGAAGCATAAGGACGTTTGCCGCACTTGAATTGTCAACTTTAATTTCCTTTTCAACAAACTTGCAAAGTTTATCAAATTGGGATTTGTTGACAACATTAACGGAAAATTCCTTATTAAGAAGTTCTTCAATACCCTTGTTGTATTGTTCGTACAACCTTTTTTGTTCATCAACAAGTTCGCTTTTTTTTGGCAAAACTTGTTTGCTTTCGGTTTCTTTTAATTTTTTGTTATCTTCCATTTTAAAAAGTTTTAATATTCAAAAATAGCATCTTCGAAATTATCTTTAATCTTTTGAAGTTCTTCGAAATCCTTTTGGCTGTTTTTACCATAGGTTTCGTTACAACATTTTTGCAAAGCATTGGCAAGATTTAACACGTTTTTGGTTTTTGTATCACACTCACCGTCACCTATTGCCGTAAAGCATTCAAAGGCGTCATCCAATCCAAGCAAAAGAACCCTTTTGTCTTCTTTAAGTTCAATGTTGGGTTTAACCAAATTATCATCTTTCATAAACATATCGGTTTCTTGAATGGATGTTATAAGGTTAAGTATGGTGTTGCCCAATGATTTAAGTCTGTCAATGTTGGCTTTCATAATACATAGTGTTAAAGGGGGAGCTATACAACTCCCCCAAATGGATTACAAATCAATATCATCAAGGTTAAAGAAGTCTTCGGACCCACCGCTCGGCTTGCTTGGTGCAAACACTTCATCTTCCTCTTCCTCAACAACCTCAACCTTTGCCTTTTTGGTTTCCTTTTTGGAGGTTGCGTTGTTGCCACCCTTTAAAATCGCTTCAATGGGTTTTTCATCGGAAATGTCTTCTTTTTCACCTGTGTAGGTTCTTAAGCATCTGTTTACCCTTTCGGTCATCTCGGCATCCCATTCTTTGTAATCGTAAACGGTAATGTCGGGTGAATTGTTGTCAAGGTATTCAACAATTTTCTTTTTGCCCGCATTGTCAACAGTTACCTTTTCGCCATCAATGGTCATTGGGGACACATTGCCAAATTTGGAACTGTCATAGTTGTTAAAACCGCCAACCCTTTTAAGTTTAAGGTTGAAGTTTTTGCCGTTAAACGGGTCAAACACATTGCAAGGTTCATCGCTATTGCTTTCTTCGTCAATCATTTCCTTGATTTTTTTGCCATAGCGAAACACCTTAATTTGTCCAACAAGTTCAGGGTGTTGTGGGTCTTTTACAATCTCCACAAGGGAATAGTTGTAGTAGTTTCTATTGAAGTTTTCGGCAAGTTTGTTGTCCACCGCATTCTTGGAATTTTTAAGTTTCCAATACATTTGGGAAATTGGGGATTTTTCGCCAATGGTTTGGGGGTCGTCCACGTAGAAGCCATTTTCATCGTTGGCGTCCTTTAAGTAGTAAACGTACTTACTAATTGTGGAAAGTTTAATGTCCTTAATGTAGGGCAAAAACCTTAATGTTGCCGTGTAAACACCATCGGGGGCGTCATCTACGCTTGGTTGGTAAAGGTTTTCATCAACCGTTTTTGTTTTTGCGACATCCTTTGTGATTTCTTTCACATCTGTCGGCATGTTGAAAATGTCATTTAAATTACTCATAAGACTTAAAATTTATTAAATATGTTAAAAAAGTTAAACGATTAAAATAATTCAAAGAACCACTTTAATCCTTTTACAATATAATATAATAAAAAAATTCAAAAAGTTTAGGTTCCATATATTTATAAATACATAAAATCAATTTTCTTTAAAGAAACTTATCATGGCAGGTTATATAAAAACAAGAAAAGACCCAAGGACTGGAAACCAAAGAAACATTGTTTCAAAGACATTAAGAAATTTGTCCAATCTTGGAATGAACTTTGATAACAAAATATTCAAAAACTCGCACGCCATAGGTTTGTACGAGATAGACCCAATGCAGAAAAACACTAACAAATTCGTGTACGAAGATAGTGTTTACGACATCTTTAACGGGTTTAGTTTTACCGATTCATCAATGCACAAAAACATATCCCTTTACGATAGGGTGTATGATGAGGGAAAACGAATGGCTTTACGAAGATTGGCGGTGCAAGATGAAATAGAAGAAATACTTGACATAGTTTGCGATGAGTGCATTTGCTACAACCAAAACGGTTTGTTTAGCGAACTTTTGTACAACCCAATGCTTATAGATGAGAAAAAGAAAGAGGAAATGAACAATGTGTTTAACGACATATACGCATACTTCGGCTTTTACGACCAAAACATGGCTTGGGGTTACTTTAGGAAATTCCTTGTGGATGGGTTCCTTGCCTTTGAAATACTTTACAACACGGATGGCAACGAAGACGTTGGCAAGCAAAAGCACATAATAGGTTTCCAAGAATTGGATACCCTATCTCTAATCCCCGCAATAGATGAAAAAACGGGTGAAAAGATTTGGATACAATACAAGGATGACCCAGTAAGACAAAGGGTGCTTTACGATTCCCAAATCATTTACATAAGTTATTCACAATTTGATAGTGCAACAAGAATTTCCTATGTGGAAAGGCTAACAAGGGCGTTTAACCTTTTGAGGATTATGGAAAGCACAAGAATTATTTGGGCGGTTTCCAATGCAAGTTTTAAAACAATGTTCACCATACCGGTTGAAAACAACAGCAACAGGGGAAGGCAAACATTGGCTGAAACAATGCACAGTTATCGTGAAATTGTTGACTTTAACTGGGAAAGCGGTGAAATTATGACAAACGGAAAACCAATGATGCCCTTTAACAAAGAATATTGGTTTCCAAATGTAAACGGTGAAAGCCCGCAAGTAAGCACACTTGGCGGTGACGGGCCAGATTTGGCTGATACCGAAGCCCTTAAATACTTCAAAATGAAACTTTGGCAAGCCAGTAAGGTTCCTTTTTCAAGGTTTGATGTTGACCAAGGCAGGGGACAATATGCAATGACAACCGAATCAATGCAAAGGGAAGAAGTAAAATTTGCCAACTTTATAAACAGGTTAAGGTCAATATTTAAGGAAATCCTTATAAAACCCATTTACATACAATTGTGCTTGTTGCACCAAGAATATGTAAACGATACCAACTTTAGAAACACGCTCGCATTAAAGTATGTTAATGATAACGTGTTTACCGAAAAGCGTGAAATAGAACTTATCCAACAAAAGGCTGATTTTATTGGCAGCATTATGCAAACCTTTGTAACACAAGATTCCGAAGGCAACGAACAACCCTATTGGGATTTGGATTATCTAATAAGAAGGTTTGGCGGTTTTACGAATGAAGACCTTGAAAACAACGCAAGGATACAAGAAATAAAAAAACTTGTTAAGGAAGGCTACAAAGAAAAAGATGCCGAAAAAATAGCGGATGGCGAAGACCCCTCCAAATTTAAAAAAGAGAAAAAGGAAGAAGAAGGCGAAGAGGAAGAAGGCGGTGACAACTTAACACTTTAGAATATATATAAAACAATGAACAGAATAAAAAGATTTGACGATTTTGTAAACGAAAGCCTGTACCCTATGAATGTTGTTGACAACATTTTTAAGGAAAACGGGTACAATGTTTCTGGTTATTGGTCACACAGTGATGATGAAAACCTTGATTGGAAAGAATATACCAAAAAAACAAGCGAAACCCAAAAATATGTTGATTTGACAAAGTTTAGAATAGCAATAAGCGCAAAAGGCAAACTTACATGTTGGGATATGCAAAGGGATAAGGAATCAAACTATGTTGAAATTTCTGTTCCTGAATTGAAAGAACTTTTGAAACAATATTAATAACACACAATGCCGGTACCAACCATAAAAGACCTTTTTACCCCCATAAATTCCATAAGCACGTGCTTGGAATCAAAAGCGGCTGTGATTAGCAAGAACCTTGTTGATATAAACAACAGTATCACCGGTGCGGCTACCACATTGGGAGAAAAGTCAAAATCCATAAAGGATTCCATTGATGATGCAAAAAAGGATATTATAAAATCCCTAAAGGATTTAAGCAACACAAAAGTCGGAAAACCAAAACAAGAAAAAAATGCAAAAAACATTGAAAAACTATCAAAAGAATTTTCATCAAACCTTGCAACCGGTATAGCATCAACAATACAACAAGCAAGCGCGGCAATAAGCGGGGGTATCTCGGAATTGGGGATGGGTGTTGCCCAAGCAACACAAATACTTGTTGAAATAAACAAAAGCCTTGACAAAACAAATGTTCAATTAAAATCGGAAAAAAGAAGAGAAAGAAGGGAAGAAAGAAAATTAAGAAAAAACCTAACAACAGGAAAGCAAACTTTGGAAATGCCCGAAATAAAGGGCAGCGATGATATAGGAAAAAGTGTAGCCAACATAGCAAAAGCCGTTGAAGCCGTTGGTAACGTTAAGTTAAAAGATATTATACTTTTTAAGTCAAAACTTAAAAAGATGATACGAGGCATTGTTGAACCAATAAAAGAATACAACGAAAACCTTAAACCCGGTGAGGGTGTTAAAATAGCCAAAGACATAGAAGAACTTGGAAGTTCCCTATCGTCTTTTGTTAGGGATATGTCCAAAACAACATTAAGGGGTGTTATAGCATCCAAATTTGTTGGCAAAGACCCTAAAGAATCACCATTAAACAAGTTACTCGGCTCAGCCACATACGCAGTTTTAACCAATGTTTACGGCGCACGTTACAATGAAAAAACGGGAAAATACACGGGAATTAACAAAAGGCAAGCAGAATACCTTAAAGATTCTGGAATAATTTTAAACAACCTCGGAACAAACATACTTAAGTTTAACGCAAAAATGGCATTGGCTGCCGTGCTTGCACCGGTTGCCTTGGCGGGTGCAAAAATGTTTTCTTGGGAAATGCCTTTGCTTCGTAAATCCATAAACAAACTTATGGGCAGAAACAAGAACTACAAGGCGGAGGAAATGAAATATATAGCAGCCGGCAGGGTTCTTGATAAAATAGGAACAAGCATATTGTTATTTAATGCCAAATTAACGTTAAGTGCTGTATTGGCTATTCCCGCAATGGTTGGAATGGGTTTGTTTGCGTTGCTTTTATTGGAAACAAGAGGAGTGTTTGCATATCTTGGAAACAAAAAAGTTAGAAAGGCGTTTAGAAGAGGTGCAAGAACACTTGACATGATAACCGGTGCAATACTTGGTTTTGAAGCATCTATGGTATTAAGCATTGTTTTGGCACCGTTTGCCATGATGGGACTTGCTTTATCAACACCTATTATGCTTGGCGCAAATGCCATGTTCGGTATAATTGGTCAACGAAGAAATGTAAAAAATGTATTAAGCGCAAGTGCCGCAATAACATTAATGGGATTATCCATAATTGCATTCTCCGCATCCATGCTTGTTACAACGATGATTACAAAAAGAATTATAACAGGCGGTGGTGATAAAGTTGACCCAACAAATTTGGTTGCTCTTGCATCCGTTGTTCCAATAGTGGGACTTATGCTTGGCGGACATGCTTTAATGGGAATGATGGGCAAACCGCAATCGGTTAAAGATTCGCTTAATTCATTTGTTTCTATAACACTAATGTCGGCGGGTCTTGTTGTATTTTCTTTGGGTATGCTTGTTGCAACAGCAATAACCAAAAATATGTGGAAAACAAGCGGTGGCAAATTTGATACCATTTCCATGATTACATCGGTTTCTGTGTTTGGTTTAATGTTTGTTGGTTCAAAAGTGTTCCAAATGGCTGGACAAGACCTTAAAGGTGTTGCCAAAGGTCTTGCCTCTGTTACCCTGATGTCAATAGGTTTGGGAATTTTTGGGTTTGGTTTAAGTTTTTATTCAAAATCAACCAAAGACTTAAAAACCAAAGACATTGTAGCAATGCCGTTACTGCTTGCCGGTTTTGCGGTTGAATTTGGAATAATGGGTGCGACTGTTGAATTTATTGCACTTGGCGGTGCTGCGGCTGCCGCAATGGGTGTTGGTGTTGGCGCATTTGGACTTGGATTAAAATCATATTCGGAAAGCATTAAGGATGTTTCCAAAGACGATGTCATAAGAATGGCAAAGATAATAGGTCTTTATGGAGTTGAATTTGCAGGCATTGGACTTATTTCGCACGCCATATTAGGTGCTGACTTGGCATTTGCCGCAATGGGGGGTTCTTTGTTATCATTTGGAAAAGGTCTTTCCATTTATATGGATAGTATTAAAGGTTATGATGAAGAACAATTAAAACTATCAAGAAGCCATATAGGAAAACTTGGCGGTGAATTTGCTTTGCTTGGACTGGCATCACCTGCCATACTTGCAGCAGGTGTTGCAACAACAACAATAGGTGCTGGCTTGGCTTCTTTGGGAAAAGGAATGAAGTCTTGGAAAGATGTGGGTGGAGTTTCCGATGATGAACTTGCCAATCTTTGCAAAACCGTTGACGCAGTTAAATTGGCGTTTATGGGAAGTGTTGATGAAAACGGCAAACCAAAAAAAGTTGGCGGCTTAAAAGGATTGTTAAAGAGTGTAACCGGTGCCATTGCTGCTCCATTTAACTTGGCAGCTGTTGTTGAAACCGCAACCAGTTTAACAGTAGCGAGCGGTGCCATAGTTCATATTGCAAAAGCATTAAAATTCTGGGAAGAATCCAACATTAACATAGATAGTGTAACCAACCTTACAACAGTTATGGCTTCTATGAACGAAGCGTTTGGCAAAATGGCTGGAAAATCAAACGGTGGAGAAAAAGGTTTGCTCGGCAAACTTATAGGTTTGGACTTTTCTGTATTTTCACCAACCGATGTTGAACTTGGAATTCGTTCAACAAAGAATATGGGCAAAGCGTTGAAAAACATTGCCGAAGGTGTTGTTGCGTTTAGAGATGGCATAGGTAAAGAATTTACCGATAAAAAGAAAGCGGAAGAACTTGGTGTAGCAATAACAAATGTTATAACACCTATTGCCAACGGTTTTGCAGCATTGGAAGGTCTTGAACCTTATGAAAACCAAAGAAAAAAAGGATTGCTTGGAAACATAATAACAGGATTTATTGGAGAACTTGGTTCACCAGCAGGCAAAACGAAAATAGCAACAGGTATAAAGAGTGTTAAGGATTTGGGCAAAACACTTAAAAACCTTGCGGAAGGTGTTAAGGAATTTGCAACCCTTATACCTAAAAACGCAAGGGCTTCTTGGTTAAAAGATGTTGGTGATAACATAGCAGCTGTATTAACTGCACTTCAAGGTCCTCTTGTTGCATTGGGTACAAGCGAAGCCGAATTAACCCAAATGGTTGCCCAAACAACCAACATAGGAACATCAATGGAAAGTGTGTACACTTCTATGGGTGATGTTTCCAAGATATCAATGAAACAAAGTAGTGCAAAAGCAGGTGTTGAAGCAATAAAGGGATTGGGAGAAACTCTTGTCGGCATAGCAAACGCAACCAAAACATTTTCCGAAATATCACTTAAACAAATTGGCAAGAGCGGTACTTGGAATGAAAATTGGGAAATTGTAGAAAATGGTGAAGGTGCTTTGGGTGCTATGACAGCAGTACTTTGCAGCCAATTTGCATTGTTTAGCAAACTTGGTGTTACCGTTAAGGAAACAGGTACATACAAAGAAACCAAAAAAGAAGGAAACATATTTAACAGAAAAGTTTCCACAACATCCAAATCATACATAGGAATGGCAATTGATTCCATTTCCAATCTTGGTGCAACGGTAAGCGACATTGGGGATGCCCTTAAAAAATTCAGCAGCAATGAATGGAAAGATGGCGCAATAGCCGGAGCAAGCGATGCCTTTAGAACAATATTATCATTTACAGAAGCGTTTGGAACACTTGGCTATGTTATGCTAAATGGTACGTCATACAAGCAACAATTTAACGCATTGTCATCAAAAGGATGGAATCAAGAAGTTGTGTCCAAATTTGGAACAATATCCGGCTCAACCGGATTGCTTCTAAAATATTCGGAAGCATTAACAAAAGGTTCCGATTTAATAAAGGGTGTTGTTACATCATACAATGATGTGTTTGTTAAAACAAACAACAACATTGACATTTTAAAGAAATTTTATGATAAACCGGAATATATGATGTACCCCGTGTACAATGTTTTGGAAATGTCAAGAATTTTGGCGACAACCAATGAAGAAGAAGTTCACATGATTGACAACAAGGGAAAATATGTAATGTTGGGTAAACTAAAACTAACATCACAAACCTTGGATAACGCAATAGCAAACACAAGCAAACTTAAAGAAATAGCAACCAACATTACAACAGCTGTTTCAAAATTGCCATCACAAACAACAAACGCAAGGGGTGCAAAGGAAATGAAATCGGCAATTAGCAACCTAACCGATGGTTTTAAAGAAATAGAAACACTAAAACCAATCACAACAACTTCCTTTGATAACCTTGTTCGCAGTATGTCCAAATCGTTAAGGGTATTGGATGGAAAAGGAAAATCTTTGGATAAAGCAACCAAACTTGTTGATAGACTTATTGTGGCAAAAAAGAACAACGTATTTGGCGATTTAAGCAGGAACACGCAAAACATAGCAAACGCAATTAACAATTTGTCAAAAGACAACCTAAAACCTTATTCCGAACTAATAGCCGCTTTGGGTAAAATGAGCGAGCGTGATAGCAAGTACAAAGAGTTGTTTGATGACATTATTAACCTTTTGAAAAAAATGAATGCCGAACTCGCCAAAAGAAACGAAGGCGGTGAAGGTGGTGAAGGTGGTGATAAAACAGAAAAAGGCGGTACAGGTGGTAAAGGTAAATCTACAGGTAAGAAAAACGAACCTCAAACACAACCACATCAGCAACCCATTAACATACCTGATTACACCCAAAAACTTGACCTAATTAAAGAGGCTATTGATAAAGTTAAAAACGCAATAAATAACAAAACATCTTAATAGCACATAAATACTAAAAATTTGTTGTTATGACCTTTATAGGAATAGATTTCTCAATTAACTCACCAAGCATTTGCATAAACAAGGACGACAACCTATCGTTTGTTTCCTTTTTTAACACAAACGGAGATGATTGGAACAGGGCAACCCCTCTTAAAAAGTACACATACCATAACGAACTAAAGGACGTTGTTAAAATGGTTCCCTATGAAAGAAACGGCTACAAACCCATTGGCACTTATTCGGATTATTCAACCGAACAAATGTCAAAGATGCAAGATGCCGTTTTAATAGCCAACCTTATAACAAACGAAATAGCGACAAACACCATCGGCTTTCCCAAAATAGCAATAGAAGGGTTTGCATACGGTAGCAAAGGAATGTCCTTTATTGACCTTATATTGTTCAACTCCTTTTTAAGAAAAAACATTGTGGAGTTGTTTGGGGTGGAAAACCTTGTTGTAATATCGCCAAAGGAGGCAAAAAAGTTTGCGGGTAACGGTAATGCCGATAAAGAATATATGATAGGCGAGTTTATTAAAAACTCACACAACGATGAAGCATTGAACAATTCCGAATTTCATAGATATATAAAGAATATATCCATAGATTACAAAAACATAAAACCAATAGATGACCTTGTGGATGCCTATTGGATTATGAAAACCTCAAAAGAAAAATATTTTGGCAAATGATAGGAATAGTTGAAGATAATTTTGACCCTTTGGAAGAAGGAAGATTAAAGGTACGCATATTCGGTCTTACCGATAAAAAAGATGAAAACGGTGATTACATTATACCCACATCTTGTCTTCCTTGGGCAAGGTCCGGTTGCATAAACAGCTCGGGTGCTTTTTCAGTTCCCAAAATAGGTTCGTATGTGTATATAAACGCAGGTGACATTTACAACCCCATTTGGACGGGAATGGTTTATCTAAACAACGATGCCAAAATGGAAATAGGGGATGACAAAAACGCACACACCCTTGTTTACGATACCGATTTCTCAAACGGTGAAGAAAACAATTACAGGGAAGGCGAACACATAAAAATTTATTTTAGCGAAAACAAAGGTGTTGTTATAGATTACAAAACTTGTTCCGGTGGTTCCTATTTTAATATGACACCAAACGGGGATATTAAAATGATGGATGGTAACGGTGACTCCATAATACTATCAAACGGGACCATTACCATAAAAAGCGATAACAAAATAAAAATAGACGCACCTTGCATTGAACTTGGACAAGATGCCGTGGAGGGCGTGCTTAAATCGGAAAGTTTTAGAAAACTTTTTGAAAAGCATACCCACATGTACGAGAGCGGTCAAACAACACCCCCGATTGAGGGTATGAACCCAAATGTAATAAACAAAAAAATTCTTGTTTAAAGTTTGCCAAAGATTTTTCTTGTGTAAATTACTTGTGGCAAAATCCTCATAGTTGAATTGCCCGGCAACAAATGCTTTTCATTATTCTTGCCATTCCATAACCCAACAAGTTCATCAAGGCTTATTGTGTAGCCGTTGGTATATGCCAATTCCATAAACTCCATATCGGTCATTGTGTCATCCACAACACCTTCAACAATAAAAACCCTGTATTCATCATCGGCAAGTTCGGTTGTTGTATCCACAAACTTTGCCATTTCGTTTATAAACTCATTGTAGTTTTTTACTAACATTTTGATTTGTTGTTTTTATATTTATAAAAAATGCCGGTGTTTTTTCACCAGCATTTGTGTTGTGCAAGCAATGTGTTTGGCTTTACTTAACCTTTTGAACCGATTGGGTTTCGGCTGGCTTGGTTGCAACAGGTTTCTTTAATGCTGCTTCAACCTTTTCCATATTGTTGTTATCGGTAAGCAAATGTATTGCTTGGCTAATAAGGGCGGCATCGTCAAAGGAATAAACTGCGCTTTTCCTTCCCAATTCCACACCTTGAATAAGTACATTTACTGCTTCTGTTAGTGTCATAATTTTGTAGTTTAGTTAATTTTAATTTCAAAACTTTTGGTTTCCTTAACTTTATAAGGCACAAACACGTAAAGAATATTCTCATTGTATTTGGCTGTAATGTTATTGTAATCAAACATATCGTGGGCAAGGTTAATTTTCTTTTTGTATCCGGAACCCAAAAGTTCTGGGTGTGCTCCCTTATCCAACATATTCACCAGTTTAATTTCCATAACATCTGTATATGCGTTTTGTTTAATGTTTATTGAGATATTATCTCTTTTTACACCGGGCAGAAATGTTTTAAATTCAAAACCTTTGTCGGTGCTTTTGAAAAATTCACTTCTTACAAAGTTAAATGAATTTTCACACTTGCAAACAGGTTTGGTGTAGTTCTTTTTTTCATTGTCACAATCATCTTTTTTGCAATCGCACTTTTGTGTTTGTTCTTGTTCATTAAACAACTTTTTTGTGTTTTCAACAAAATCATCATTTAAAAAGTTGTTTAAAAGTTTGTCAAATAAATTTAAATAATCGCTCATAGTTTTGTTTTTTATATATTTTAAAAAGGCATATCCCCTTGTGTGGGTTCGCCCGCTTTTTTCTCTTTTTTAAGTTCCCTTATGTCCCTTACTTTGATTTTACCGCCACCAAAGTTTTCATCTGTATCGTTTTCCCATTTATCCTTGTTGGGTTCTATTTTTTTCATAGGTTCAACCTTCTTTGTTTTTATTTTGGTGGTTGGTTTGCTATCGGGAACAGATGAACTTCCATCTTCATTTATAATTATACCGTTTTCATTTAAACGCATTTTTCGGTATTCAATGTCCAACCCCATTTTGCTGTTTTTGCCAAAGCCATCCCTTATTTTTAGCATCTTTAAGAAGTACTCGTTGTTCATTTTTTGTTCATCATCTTGTATGATGCCGTAAACAGTATCCGATGTTGCAACAAGACCCATACTTTCGGCAACTTGCGACAATGTTATATCACTGCTATCAAAGGCGGACCTTGTGGATTGTGTTGCGGTTAAAATTAAACAATTCCTCCTTGTTGCAATTGCCCTTAAATCTTCGGCAATTTGCTTTATGTTCATATAGGTGTTTTCAGAGTTGGGGTT
>Ga0247609_10000250_pt1 | contig 78553 bp, 64 predicted proteins | sample 172DNAGHGlowgp2_FD_193487 | JGI IMG/M metagenome (GOLD analysis project Ga0247609, IMG submission 193487) | Sheep rumen microbial communities from Palmerston North, Manawatu-Wanganui, New Zealand - 1728 DNA GHGlow gp2 | ecosystem: Host-associated > Mammals > Digestive system > Stomach > Rumen ...
TTGTCGGGTACCACGATGGATACCACGCGGCCGCCGTAATTGGTGATGCATACTTCCATGCCGTTCTGGTTTTTCAACGTGAACAATGCGGTCTTCTTGCCGTTGATTGTTGAGTCAAAAGCGGCAGGAGTAAGACCTGAAACGGTTTTCATCTGTTTGTCGCCAGATGAGCAGGCGGTCAGCATAGCTGTGGCTACGCCAATCCCCATCATAAAAGCCTTTAGGTTCTTCATTATCAGAAAGTTTTAAGTTATAAATAGAATTGTTATTGTAAATTTGGGTGTAAATTTACAACTTATTTTTTAACTGACAATGAAAAAACGGAAAGAAATTCGGATTTAGGTGTTGTTTTGACACTATTTAACTAATTCAGCGCTCAAAGTGCTGGTAGTCTTTGGTGCGCGACCAGTCGCCTCCCCATCGGAAACCATGTTGCTTGAACAGCTTATAGGCGAGGTCGTTCTTGTCAATCTTGTAGCGGAACGTGGTCTTGCGGTTGCTGTATTCTGCACCATTGGCAGGCTGTACGAACAGGGTGCCGTCCTTGCGGCGCCTGACGTAAGGGTTATAGCGTGTGTTCAGGTCAACGGCCATGCCCATGGCGTGCTTTGAGAGAGTCTTGCTACCAGCTATGGGGCGGTAGCAGAAACACGAGGTGTTGTTGGCACTCATCTGACGCTCGTCGTCGGCGTCGTATTCGTCGGGAAGCACCATGCGCTGGATGGGATAGCGTGCTTCATACAATGCTTTAAATATTTCTACCAAGTCGTTGGATATCCGTTTGTTACAAATCATCTCGCCAATGTGTATCTGATTGTCGTAATCCCAATGCAGCACGCGGATATGGCGCAGGTCGCCACGGCCTATGTGGGGGTTCTCCTTGTAGGTCTTCCCCTGCATTCGGGTCCACACGTCGTCGGGTATTTCCTCGGCCAGGAAACAGTTGCTCATGCCGTATTCCCTGACAGCCGCTGCCGACACTTGTTCGCCGGCACGCCACTCCTTCAGGAAGGTCATGTCGCGGGTGTCTTGTGCTGTGCTGTTCAACAGGAAGCAGCAGGCCAGTATGATGGTGAAGATGATTCGTCGCATTCCTTTTCCAAGTGTTTGAAATCGGCTGCAAAATTAGCCATTTTTTTCCAGTTTTCCAAATTCTGCCGTAAATGCTTTCGTATTTCTGTATAAATTTGTACTTTTGTAGCGCAATAAAAGTAACAACGACGTATCATTAACGCCCTATATCATGGCTTTCTCCAACAAAGACTACAAGAAGCTGGGTGACAGGATAAGAAGCAACCCGCACGACATTGCCGACGAGGACTACGTGAGGCTGCAGGAACTCAGACTGACCTACAAGGACCCCCTGGCAGCGGTATTCAACGCCGTGGCCAAAATGGCACAGAAGGTGGATCCCGACTGCATCTGCACCTACCGCGTCAAGCGCATTGAGTCCATCGTCAGCAAACTCATACGCTTCCCCGAGATGCAGGTCAACAGGGCTGAGGACATTGCTGGGTGCCGCTGTATCATGACTTCCACGGAACAGGTTTATAAGCTCTACAACAAAATAGAGAAGAACAAGGACCGGCTGCCCTTCGAAGTAAAAGGCGTGGTACACGACTACATAGCGCATCCCAAGGAGAGTGGCTACAAGTCCATTCACCTGAACGTCACGCTACGCGACGACAACCGCAGAATCGAGATTCAGCTGCGTGCCCTGGAACACCATAATTGGGCAACGCTCGTGGAGATAACCGACCTGCTCTACAACAGCAAGCTCAAGGAGTATGGCGACAAGGTAAGCCCCGACCTCTTCGAGCTCCACCGGCTCATGTCCTGCGACCTGCCCGACTTGAAGAAGGCCGACATGTATCGTATTGCCGACATCATCATAGACCGCCGGTACATCGAGAAACTGGGAGAGGTCTTTGCCCGTAACTATCTTGATGTCAGGGCACAATGGAACCGGCTGAAAATACAGAATAACCACTTTTTCCTCATAGCAACCGACAGCAACGGAGCACCTGACTTTTCCGGATTCCTGGACTTTGAGGAGGCGGAGAAAGCGTATTTCAAGTGCTTCACCAACAATCGAGAGAACCTCAACATCGTGCTGACCCACCTCCGGAAAACCGACTTCACCAAAATCAGTATAGCCTACTCCAACTACTTCCTGACGTTCAACAACACCATCAACAAGATTCTCAAATGCCTGTCGGAGGCGGTTGTCGGCTCTTATCGGCAGAACAGGGTACAGCTCTTCAACCGCTACTACCAGAGTTTTCTCGACATCCTAAATTTCTGGGCCGAGAAACAACTCATGGAGATGGAATCGTTCCAGAACGACAAGTATGCCAAGAACTACTTCCGCACGCAGTCGGAATGGCGAAACAGCATCATCGACGGCATAGGAGCCCTGAACGTCATCTATAACGACATGGACGACCGACTCAGCTTCGGATTGTTCCATATTGTGCCGTATTACTACAAGCAGAAGAAGAGAAATGCCTTCATGCGGAAGTGGAAATTGGATCATGGTGAACCATGAGCGGGAGCTACCGAATCGTTGCGCTGCTTTTCCGGTGAGCGACGGAAGAAGTCGGAGAAGCTGTTGAAGTCTTTTTTCAGGATGAATCCGAGTCCCTGCGTGTTCAGGCTTGAACGCGTGAAGTAGCGGTCGTTGGTCTGGTTGTACATCTTGATGGAGATGCTGCCGGAGGGCGTCAGCAGGTACTGTACGTCGAAGTCGCCGATGAATGACGGGGTAGAGGAGGTAGTGCGGTCGCGGTAGCCGAACTGTCCGTTGATGAGCAGACGGTTGTTGAGCAGTCGTCCGCTGATGACGCCTCCGTATTCGGCATTGTTCCACCCTTCGTTGCCTGTTGAGATGTTGGCACCGAAGTTCCAGTTGTTATTATTAACCACGGTCTTCAGCAGACTGTTGATCTGGCTGGAGATGGTACCGCTTAGCAAGCTCTGCATGGCGAGTGACGTCTGACTCTGCTGGGTGGCGCTCTCAGCGGTTGCATTGTTGCCGGTCTGGGGGTAGAAACGTCCGATGCCGAGCAGGTAGAGCACTTGCTGGTTCATGCCTTGCTGGCCGTTGATGATGGAACGTATCATCTGCTGTTCGTCGGTGCTGACGGTAGGCATGGCGAGGTCGAAGTCAACCTGTGGTGAGTTGGCTACGCCGCTGATGTTCATCAGGCAGTTGACGCGGACGGTGTTGCTGGAGAAGGAGTTGCCCACGTTCAGGTCGGAGAGCGACACGCCATTGACGGTATGCTGTGCCTGCAGGTTGAGCTGGGCGTCGAAGGGATTACCGCCAAAGTTAATGGTACCGCCGTTCTGGAAGGTGAAGTTCTTTTTGATGAGTTCCTGGATGGTGATGTTGTAGGTGCCGCGATCGACGACGTAGGTACCGAACATCTGCAGTCCTCCTTTATTATAATAGGTGCAACGGATGGTGCCTTCGCCATTGAGCGTGATGTAGTCGTTGGTCTTGGCATCCATGAGCAGACGCAAGGTGGCATCGGGCGTGCAGCGGATGATGAAGTTGAGAATGATGTCGGTTGACGGGTGCGTGTTGGCGGGTGGAAGGTGGAGAGTAGAGGCTTGCGGGTTTTCCCACTCAATGAACTCCTGGTTGGTGATGGCATCGGGCGAGCTGACGTTATAGACGAAGGTGGTGTTCTGCTCGGGTGTGGCGTCGATGTCGAAGGTGACACGTCCCGGACGCCCCTGAATAGCAACCTTGCCGGTGCCATAGACCGTGCCGTAGAAGGTGTCCGTACCGAAATCCTTGAAGTCGTAGGCCAGCAGATTGTCGGTCTCTACCTGGAGGTCGAACGTCATACGGGTGAGATGCTTGTGGTGCAGGGCTCCGTTGACAAGTGCAACGTGTCCGTAGCGGTCATAGACGGCACAATTGCTAATCAGGATGTCGTCGGGGATGAAGTCGATGGTGTCGGAACGGAGTGCATAGGTGGTATTGAGCTGGCGTACGTCCATTTCGCCATCCACCACGATACGTCCGGTGAGGTTGACGTTGTTGAGCGGACCGTAGAGCCTGACGGCTCCCTGTGCCTGGCCTTCGACACGGTTGGCGAACGACGAGGTGAAGGAGCGTGCGAAGTCGATGTGGGTGCCGATGGCCTTGATGTCGAGGTCGATGTAGCCGGGACTGGAGGGGTCGATGTATCCGCCGACGAAGGTCATTGCCCCGGGACCGTCGTTGCAGATGCCGTCCAACTCAATGGTCTTCCGCTCGTTGTCCCATGTGGCGCTGACATCGAGCACACCCATGCGTCCATGCTCGAAGAGGAAGTCGTTGACTTTCAGGTGGGCTTCTGCCTTGGGGTGGCTGAAGAGTGCCGAGGCATAGGCCCTGCCGCTGGCCATGCCGCTGAAATCGACGGAATGGAAGTTGACGATGTCGAGAACATACTCCACATCGACATCGACGATATCGACGCTGAGTGAGTCCTTGGGGTCTTGCGAGGCACGGCCGTTGACGATGACGTGCTGCTGCCCGTGCTTGACGGCCAGGTTGCTGACCGACACGTTATTCTTGGAATAGGTAATCTCGGCGGGCTCCACCTCCCACTCGGAGTTACGGATGGTGAGCTGCGAGGGTAGCACGGAGATGGCGCTGACCTGCTGACCGTCGGGCGAGAGCAGGAAACGACACTTGGTGTTCAGCACGCCGCTCATGCGCTGCTCGGCATGGTTGTCCCAGTTGAGGGATGCTGACAGCTGGTTGTTGGCGGCTCCGGCACGCACCTTGAGCAGGAGGGGTGCTCCTGTTTCGGTTTGTCTGGTGACGCTGGCTGCACATTGCAGCGTGTCGTCCTTGGTGTCAACATGGATGGCGGCATCCGCATAGCTGCTGCCATTGTAGGAAAACGCCGAGCAGTTGCCCGTGACGTTGATGGTCTGCTGGCTGTCGTTGACGAAACCGCCTAATAGCAGGGGCTGGCGGATGGTCAGCGGGACACCCAGCAGGGTGTTGAGCCACTCGGTGCTGTTCAGCTGCATCTGGAAGGCGAAGTCGTTGTCGGTATTCTTGACGGCTGGCAGCCCTGGCAGCGTGGGCAGGTGGTTGCTGACAATATTGGCTATGCTCTGCGGTAGCGTGGCATAGTCGAAGGTGCCGCGCAGCAACAGCTCGCCAAAATCGCTGTCCATCCGGACGAAGTGCTTGTCGTCATGGTCATAGCCGCTGACCAGGTGCATATTGTTCAATGTGTAGTTGCCTTCAGGCGACTGGTACACGAAGTGGTCCAGGTCGAGCGTGCCCTGCGCGTTGTTGAGGTTGCCTGCCGTCAAGTCGGCTGTCAGGTCGCCGCCCAAGGTCACGTTCTTCAACGTCCTGGTCAGGTTCAGAAGGTTAGGTCGCAGGGCGTCGATATGAACATTGAGCTGAATGTTGGAAGCGGCTTTCCCCCTGCCGACGGAACCTTCTGCCGTCAGACGGGCGTTGGGGTCGTCCATGCTTAGTGTGCCGCTGATATTGTCAGGGGAGTAGCTGATGTCGAGGTCGGTATTACGGTACTCGTAGTTGTTGTAGAAGAAACGGGTGACGGTGCCGGTGGCAGTAATGGTTGGCGACTGACCGGAGGGCAGCTGTCCCCGGTAGTCGAGGTCAACGGCCGTCTCACCGAAATGGGCATCGTTGAGCAGCCGCTGAAGGTCGAAGCCTGCCGACTGGGCATGGCCAGCAAAATGACGCTGTTCGTCAAGGTTGAAGGTCACGTCCAGTTGTCCTGCTGTGCTGTGCAGCTGTGCCTGCGCCTCGACGGTGCGACCGGCACCTTCTGCCTGGCCTGTAACGTTGATGTCACCCAAACGCCCGAGCAGGTCGGTGACGGTGGAGGAGTTCTGGAACTGGTCGGTAGTGAACTTGATGCTGTTGGCCGACAGCTTCATCTGTCCCAGGTTCACCTGCCAGATGGGGGAGCCGGTCCAGTGGTGGATGAATCCGCTGACGTTGATGTCGATGGCGTCGTCGAGAGAGTGTGCCGTCAGGTGCTGGATGTCGATACCGTCGTCGGTACCGCTGAAGATGGAGGCAACAACCAGCTGGTTGGTCACCGTACTGATGTCGGGTACCAGACTGCTCAGGTCGGAGAGCGTGATGTCTGACTCTTCAATACGTCCCTGGAAAGACAGCGAACCGGGTTGCAGCCGTCCGTCGTTCCATTGATAGCGTGCCGTAAGCAGGTCGGAGGTGAGCGTTGACTTGGGAAGCTGCAGTACGAAGTCGCTGACGGTGGCCTGACGGGTAGATGCCTCTACATGCATGGCCAGACGGTTGACCTGAAAGCCTGATTGTTCTCGGAAGGAGAGTTTCTTGATGTTCAGGTTCAGCGAGTCGTCGGTCAGCGTCTTCAGGACGATGTGCCCGCTGATGTCAGACAGGTTCAGGTGCTTGGGGTTCAGTTGGTTAGGGGTTTGCGGCTGGTCGTACTGGTCATACTGCAAACTGGTATGACGGACAATGAGCGAATTGATGTGCAGGTTGAGCGGGGTGTGTCTGGTCGTGTCGCGTGAGGCTAACGAGTCGAGCACAAACTGGAAGTTGGCAGGGGCGTTAAGACTGTCGCGGTAGAGCGTGAAACGGGCACCGAACAACTGCGCGGAGGATATGGAGATACGCCCGTTGAGCAATGGCAGGACAGCTATCTTGGCTGACAGGCGGGAGGCTTTCAGCATCTCCTTTTTCCGCTGGTCTGACACCGAGACGTCGTCCAGGATGATGCGGTTGAGGAAACCCAAGTCAACACGGCCCACACGGACCTCTGTCCCCAACTGCTCAGACAGCGCTTCGGCTACCTGACGGCCGAGGAACTGCTGAACTTGCGGGACGTGAGTCAGTGTGAAGAGTAGGACCCAAAAGAGCATGACGGTCCATACTGCCCAACTGAATATTTTTCTTATTTTCTTAATATGCGTTGTAATTTTGACACAAAATTAATCAATTTTATTCGTATTACTGCAAGTTTTTACTGATTTTTCTTTTTATTGTACATATTTTTATGTAATTTTGCGCCTGCAATTGTTTTGAGTTATCAAATATTCACTTAATATGGCAAATGTAATCAAGTTACGTAAGGGCTTGGACATGAACCTGAAAGGCAAGGCTGAGGAACAGAAAATCCAGCTGAAGTCGAACGGGAAGTACGCTTTGGTTCCCGATGATTTCGAAGGTGTCGTTCCAAAGGTCGTCGTCAAGGAGGGTGACAAGGTCCTGGCCGGTGACGCATTGTTCGTCAACAAGAACTACCCGACTGTCAAGTTTGCCTCGCCTGTCAGCGGTACGGTAACGGCCGTGGAGCGTGGTGACAGAAGAAAAGTGCTCAGCATAAGGGTAGATGCTGATGCAAAACAGGAATTCAGAGATTTCGGCGTGAAGAATGTCGATGCGATGACTGGCGACGAGGTAAAGCATCTGCTGCTCGATGCCGGTCTGTTCGGCTACATCAATCAGCTGCCATACGCTGTTTCCACCAATCCGGACACTACACCGAAGGCTATCTTTGTGTCGGCTTTGCGCGACATGCCGCTGGCAGGTAGCTTCGAGTTTGAGGTGAAAGGGCAGGAAAAGGACTTCCAGACGGGTCTCACGGCGCTGTCGAAGATGGCCAAGACCTACCTGGGTGTTGGCGTCGGCTCGTGCCTGGAGAACTGCAAGGATGTGGAAGTCAACGTCTTCAGCGGCAAGTGCCCTGCAGGTAACGTCGGCGTACAGGTGAACCACATTGACCCGGTGAACAAGGGCGAGGTGGTTTGGACCATCGGCGATGCGACGGTCGTGCTGTTCATCGGCCGACTGCTGAACACGGGCAAGGTGAATCTCACCCGTACCGTTGCCTTTGCAGGCAGCGAGGTCAAGAGTCCCGCCTATGTCGATATGCTGGTGGGACAGGAACTGGCCACGCTGGTCAGCAACAGCTATGACGACAGCCACTCGGTACGTATCATCAACGGCAATCCGCTTACAGGACGCCCCACCACGAAGGAGGGTGTGCTCGGTGCCCACACGTCGGAGGTGACCATTATTCCCGAAGGCGATGATAACGACGAGATGTTCGGTTGGATGATGCCGCGTTTCGGTCAGTTCTCCGTGAACCGCAGCTACTGCTCATGGCTCTTCGGCAAGAAGGAGTATGCGCTGGATGCCCGCGTCAAGGGCGGCGAGCGTCACATGATTATGAGCGGCGAGTACGACAAGGTGCTGCCCATGGACATCTATGGTGAGTATCTCATCAAGGCCATCATTGCCGGTGACATCGACCGCATGGAGGCTCTTGGCATCTATGAGGTGGCTCCTGAAGACTTCGCCCTGGCAGAGTTCGTGGATTCCTCGAAGCTCGAACTGCAGCGTATTGTGCGTGAGGGACTTAATAATCTTCGTAAGGAGAATGCTTAAATCGAATATCGTCAATAAGTAAATCGTAAATTATCAAGATGAAAGCATTAAGAAATTATCTCAACAAGATAAAGCCCAACTTCGAGAAGGAAGGTAAGCTGCACGCTTTCCGTAGCATCTTCGATGGCTTTGAGACCTTCCTCTATGTGCCGAACACGACGGCCAAGACGGGTGTCAGCATCCACGATGCCATCGACTCGAAGCGTATCATGAGTTTTGTGGTGATAGCCCTCATGCCTGCCATGCTGTTTGGTATGTATAATGTGGGTTATCAGAACTATCTGGCTGCCGGAACGCTCGACAGCGCATCCTTCTGGGAAGTATTCGGCTTCGGCTTCTTAGCCGTACTGCCCAAAATCATCGTCTCTTACGTTGTAGGCCTCGGCATTGAGTTTGCCTGGGCACAGTGGAAGGGCGAGGAAATTCAGGAGGGTTACCTCGTCAGCGGCATCCTCATTCCGCTCATTGTCCCCGTGGGCTGTCCGCTCTGGATGCTGGCCCTGGCCTGCGCCTTCTCGGTTATCTTCTGTAAGGAGATATTCGGCGGAACGGGCATGAACATCTTTAACCCCGCCATCTGCGCGCGTATGTTCCTCTTCTTCTCCTATCCTTCCGTCATGACCGGCGACAAGGTATGGGTGGCTCAGGAGAGCATCTTCGGGCTGGGCAACACGCTGCCCGACACCTTCACGGGTGCCACGCCGTTAGGCGAGGTGGCTCAGGGAGCTGTCGTTCCCTTTAACATGGACATGGTGACGGGACTCATTCCCGGTTCCATCGGTGAAACCAGCGTCATAGCCATTGCCATTGGTGCCGTTATCCTGCTCTGGACGGGCATTGCTTCATGGCGTACCATGCTGAGCGTTTTCGTAGGCGGCGGCCTGCTGGCCTACATCTTTGAGAGCACCGGCATGTCAACCATGACCTGGTGGCACCACTTCGTGCTGGGTGGCTTCGCCTTCGGTGCCGTGTTTATGGCTACCGACCCCGTCACCTCCTGCCGCACGGAAACGGGCAAGTACATCTACGGCTTCATCATCGGAGCCATGGCCGTCATCATCCGCGTGATGAATGCCGGTTACCCCGAGGGTATGATGCTCGCCATCTTCTTTGGCAACATGGTAGCACCCATGATTGACCACTTCATCGTGGAGCGTAACATTTCGAAACGATTAAAGAGAGGAGGTAACAAATGAAACTGAATACAAACTCTAACGCGTACATTATTACATATAGCGCGATTCTCGTAGTCATCGTGGCTTTCCTGCTGGCCTTCGTCTATCAGGCACTCAAACCCATGCAGGATGCTAACGTGGCCCTCGACGTGAAGAAACAGATACTCTATTCGCTGAACATACGCGGACTGGACGGACAAGAGGCTGAAGCCAAGTACGCCGAGGTGGTGAAGGATGAGGGTGAGATTGATGGTCAGAAGTATTATTCTTGCGAAATCAATGGTGAGGACATTCTTGTCGTCTCATTGAAGGGAATGGGCCTTTGGGGCGGTATTAGCGGTTTCATCTCCATTCATGGCGACGAAGAGCCTGTTGTCTATGGCGCCTATTTCAACCATGAGAGTGAGACAGCTGGTCTTGGTGCCGAGATTAAGGACTCTCAGGAATGGCAGGAGAAGTTCATTGGCAAAAAGGTCTTTGTTGACCCTGCTGATGGTAGCGAAGTGGCCCTCTCGGTAGTGAAGAAGGTGGAAGACCCCACGACGCAGGTTGACTGTGTGACAGGTGCTACGCTGACCTCTAATGGTGTGAACGATATGATTAAGGCTGGTCTGAAGGATGCAGGCAAGCGCTATGTAGAGCTGTTTATGAAGATGCAGTGTACGAAGGATGAGCCTGCTGACACGACAGCTGTTGAACCTAAAGCGAAGGAGGATTAAACTATGGGATTATTTAGTAAACAAAATAGAGAGGTTTTTACAAACCCGTTGAACATTGACCACCCGATACTGGGTCAGGTGCTGGGTATCTGCTCGGCGCTGGCTGTGACCTCACAGCTGAAACCTGCCATCGTGATGGGTCTGGCTGTTACTGTTATTACGGCATTTTCGAATACTATTATCTCCATCATCCGCAACACCATCCCCAACCGCATTCGTATCGTGGTACAGCTGGTTGTTGTGGCAGCTCTGGTGACCATCGTCAGTCAGGTGCTCAAGGCTTTTGCCTACGATGTGAGCGTGCAGCTGAGCGTGTATGTCGGACTGATTATTACGAACTGTATCCTCATGGGACGTCTGGAGGCGTTTGCCATGCAGAACAAGCCTTGGCCGTCGTTCCTCGATGGTGTGGGCAACGGACTTGGCTATGCGATGATTCTTGTCATTGTAGGTGCCGTCCGCGAACTCTTGGGCCGTGGTTCGCTCCTGGGATTCCAGGTGCTGCCTGACGGCTATGTTGGCAATGGTATGATGACGATGCCGGCTATGGCACTCATCCTCGTAGGTTGTGTGATTTGGGTACATCGTGCATATTTTTATAAGGAGAAATAAGATATGGAACACGCAATAAGTTTATTATTCCGGTCGATATTTGTCGATAACATGATTTTCGCCTTCTTCCTCGGCATGTGTTCTTACCTTGCCGTGTCGAAGACGGTAAAGACCTCGCTGGGACTCGGTTTGGCCGTCACCTTCGTGCTGACCGTCACCGTGCCCGTCAACTACTTGCTGCAGACGAAGGTGCTGGGCGAAGGCTGCCTGGTTGAAGGTGTTGACCTGAGCTACCTGTCGTTCATCCTCTTCATTGCCGTCATTGCCGGTATGGTACAGCTTGTTGAAATGACCGTCGAGAAGTATTCACCCTCGCTCTATGCAGCCTTGGGTATCTTCCTGCCGCTCATCGCCGTGAACTGTGCCATCATGGGTGCGTCGCTCTTCATGCAGCAGCGCATACTGATGGAGCCCACCAACTCGCAGGCCATCACCTCTGTCTGGGATGCCGTTATTTATGGCTTAGGTTCAGGTCTTGGCTGGACGTTGGCCATTGTGGCCATGGGTGCCATCCGCGAGAAGATGCAGTACTCCGACGTTCCGCGTCCGCTGCAGGGGCTCGGCATCGTGTTTATTACCGTAGGTCTCATGGCCATGGCCATGATGTGTTTCTCAGGACTTAATATATAAGAATAAGGTATGGGACAGTTTATAGCATATAGTATAGGAGTATTCCTCGTCGTAATACTCTTGCTTGTAATCATTCTGCTGGTAGCCAAGAAATATCTTTCGCCCAGCGGAAACGTGAACATAACCGTCAATGGTGACCGAGTGCTCAACGTACCCCAGGGTAATAACCTCATGGCAACGCTCAACGAAAACGGTATTTTCCTACCTTCTGCCTGTGGTGGTAAGGCTTCGTGCGGACAATGTAAAGTACAGGTTCTTGAAGGTGGGGGAGAAATCCTCGACTCAGAGAAACCCCATTTTACGCGCAAGCAGATCAAGGACCACTGGCGCTTAGGTTGCCAGTGCAAGGTGAAGGGTGACCTCAGCATCCACGTCGATGAAAGCATCCTCGGCGTTAAGGAGTACGAGTGTACCGTCATCTCCAACAAGAACGTCGCAACGTTCATCAAAGAGTTCAAGGTGCAGCTGCCTAAGGGCGCTCACATGGACTTCCTGCCCGGTTCGTACGCTCAGATTAAGATTCCTGCATTCGACTGCATTGACTACAACGACTACGACCGCGACCTCATTACGCCGGAATATGTTCCGGCGTGGGAGAAGTTCAAGATGTTCGATCTGAAGTGCAAGAACCCGGAGCCAACCATCCGAGCTTACTCCATGGCCAACTATCCGGCCGAGGGCGATGTCTTCATGCTCACCGTGCGTATAGCCACGCCGCCGTTCAAGCCCGACCGCTCAGGCTTCATGGAGGTAAATCCCGGTATTGCCTCGTCGTACATCTTCTCGCTGAAGCCCGGCGACAAAGTTATCATGTCGGGACCGTTCGGTGACTTCCACCCGCACTTCGACACCAAGAAGGAGATGATTTGGGTTGGTGGTGGTGCCGGTATGGCTCCGCTGCGTGCTCAGATCATGCACATGACGAAGACGCTGCATACCACCGACCGTGAGATGCACTACTTCTACGGAGCACGTGCCCTGAATGAGGTGTTCTATCTGGACGACTTCCTCGGACTGGAGAAGGAGTTCCCCAACTTCCACTTCCACCTGGCGCTCGACCGTCCCGACCCCGCTGCCGATGCCGCAGGCGTGAAATACACGCCGGGCTTTGTACATCAGGTCATGCTGAATACCTATCTGAAGGACCACGAGGCTCCCGAGGATGTGGAGTACTACATGTGCGGACCTGGCCCCATGTCGAAGGCTGTTGTCTCTATGCTTGACTCACTCGGCGTAGAACCCGAGAGCATCATGTACGACAACTTCGGAGGATAATGTTTGGAAAGTGTAAAAAGGTAAAAAAGTAAAATAGTAAAAAGATGAGAAATGTGACATTGAACAATCTGTTAATCAGTAAGGTAAAGCGTTTGTTGCCTTTTTACCTTTTTGCTTTTTTGCCTTTCTGTGCCACAGCACAGGAACAGCTGGCCGTGGCCGATGCCTTCCAGTTCTGTGTACGGACCGACTATACGGCAGATGGCACCAACGGCATGTCACGTCCCTATGAGTCCAGGTTTGGCATTGAGGGATGGACCAACCACATGGAACTGGCCCTGGTGCTGAACACAGACATGGAACAGGCACGCCTGGCTGGACGCGACTACACACCGTCGCCGGAAACGACGGCGGCTGCCATTCCGGCTAAGCCTGTCGTTTATATGACGACGCCCGAGGGATACCAGAATGTCACCTTCTTCAGTGGCGACATGCAGTATGCCTATGTGCTCTATTTCGCTCCTTCAGAACAGCGTTCATGGCTGTTGGTCAGTAGGGTAGGAGGCGGCTATATACAGCCTCTCTATCAGTTGAGCAACGACCTCTACCTGCTGGACGACAGTCAGAAAACCGCGGAACTGATACTTTCCACCGACGATAACCGTAGTGCTAACGTGGATTCCTTCGTGAACCTGTGTGGCCGACTTGCCTCTGGACAGTATAAGGGAATCAACTACATAGAGAAATAAAAAGGAAGACTATGACGCTCATTATTGTATTACTGTTACTGCTGAGTTACCTGCTTATTGCCACCGGCCACCTTACCAATGTCAACAAGGCTGCTATAGCCATGTTCATCGCAGCTGCCGGATGGGTAGTCTATATCTGTTATGGTACGGACTATGTGATGGCACGTCACGCAGCGGGCTACCAGGAGTTCCTGGGCAGCGCTGCACCTTCCAGCGAACAGGTGAAGCTGTATATATATAATAATGTATTCCTGAACTATGTCGGCAAGGCAGCCGCCATCGTGCTCTTCCTGCTGGCTACAATGTCCATTGTCGAACTGCTGAACAACAACGGCTGCTTTGACTTCATCCAGGACTGGATTCGCACGCGCAACTCCAAGCGTGTGCTGTGGACCCTGTCACTGGCCACCTTCCTTATCTCTGCCAATCTGGACAACCTGACGACAACCACCATGATGCTGGTTATCATGCACAAGATTGTGCAGAACTCCCGTCAGCGCATGGTCGTGGGTGCAAGTATCGTGCTGGCTGCCAACTGCGGCGGATGCATGACGGTGATTGGCGACCCTGCTGGCGTGGCGTTATGGGGCAATGGAGCTGTTACAGCCAGTAACTTCTCGGCGTATCTGGCGCTGCCGGCCATCCTGGCATGGGTCATCCCTACGTGGTGGATGAGCCGTGAGTTGCCGGAAAGGCTGGACGTGGCATGGCCTGCCGCTCCCTATCGTGGCGACGACACCAACCTGAACCGCTGGCAACGTGTGCTCATGCTGGTAGTGGGCATCGGCGGCCTGTGGTTTATACCTACGTTTCATAACATCACCAAACTGTCTCCCTTCCTCGGTGCCCTGTGTGTGCTGAGTGTGCTGTGGGTGGTCAACGAACTGGTCAACCGCAAACTCAACGACTCCGGACTGATGGCACGCAGGCTCATACCCGTGGCCCTGCAGTATGACACCATCCAGCAAATCCTCTTTGTCATGGGCATCATGCTGGGCTTGGGCGTCGTGACGGAAACCGGCGTGTTCCAAAGCGTGGCGGAGTGGATAGACATCAACGTCCACAACATCTGGCTCGTCGGACTGTTCTCCGGCCTGCTCAGTTCCATGGTCGATACTTTTACGATTGCCATGTCCAATTTCTCGCTTTACGACGTGCTGCCGGCAGCCTCTGACGGCTACACGCTGAACTTCGTCCAGAATGGTGCCTTCTGGAAGCTCATTGCCTTCACGACAGCTGTCGGAGGCTGCCTGCTCTGTGTGGGTAACGTGAGCGGACTTGCGCTGATGAAGATGGAACATGTCAAACTGGGCTGGTATCTGAAGCATTGCACCTTGAAGGTGGCCGTTGGCTGGATTACCGGACTTCTGGTGCTGGCGGGAGAGATATATTTCTTTTAAAGCAAAACTGGTATTTAACTTAACCTAAAACAAGGATATTATGAGCAAAATCAAGACAATCGGTATTCTTACCTCTGGTGGCGATGCTCCTGGTATGAATGCGGCCATCCGTGCGGTGACACGTGCTGGCATTTTCAATGGTTTTAATATTAAGGGTATCTATCGTGGCTACGACGGACTCATCAAGGGTGAGGTCAAGCAGTTTACGACAGAGGACGTGTCAGGCATCATCACGCGTGGCGGTACCATCCTCAAGACGGCACGCAGCAAGGAGTTCATGACTCCCGAGGGCATGCAGAAAGCCTACGACACCTGTATGAAGGAGGAGATTGACGCATTGGTGGTCATCGGTGGTAACGGCTCGCTGACCGGAGCCCGCAACTTCGGCATGGACTTCGACTTCCCCGTCATCGGACTGCCAGGCACCATCGACAATGACCTCTACGGTACCGACTCCACCATCGGCTACGACACCACCATGAATACCATCATGGAGTGTGTTGACCGAATCCGTGATACTGCCAACTCCCATGAACGTATCTTCTTTGTCGAGGTGATGGGCCGTGACGCGGGATTCCTGGCACAGAACTGTGCCATTGCCTGTGGTGCCGAGGCTGCCATCGTCCCCGAGGAGGCAACGGATGTTGACCAGTTGGCACAGTTCATGGGCCGCGGCATCCGTAAGTCGAAGAAGTCCTGTATTGTCCTGGTGTCCGAAAGTCCCAAGTGCGGTGCGCTTTACTATGCCGACCGTGTGGAGAAGGAGTTCCCTGAGTTCGATGTGCGTGTCTCTATCCTTGGACACCTGCAGCGCGGCGGTACGCCTTCAGCCCGCGACCGTATTCTTGCCTCCATCACCGGTGTGGGTGCCATTGAGGCTATCAAGCAGGGACAGCGCAACATCATGGTGGGTGTGCGCAACAATGAAGTGGTCTATGTGCCGTTCAACGAGTGCATCCGTACCGACAAACGCTTTGACAAGCGGTTGATAAAAGTCCTCGATGAGTTGAGTATCTAAAAAAGAATGGTGATAATTTCCCGAAAAACGATGTATTTCACAAGTTTTTCGGGAATTTTTTTTTGATTACCGGATTTTTTATTATCTTTGCACCTACGAATCTAAAACAAACATCATTAATAAACACAAAGATTATGTCACAAATTAACGGACACATTTCACAGATTATCGGACCGGTTATCGATGTTTATTTCGATACCAAGGGGCTGGATGCTGAGAAAGTGCTGCCAAAGATTCACGAGGCATTACGCATTGACCGTGGCAACGGGACGGAACTCATCGTTGAGGTGCAGCAGCACATCGGCGAAGATACGGTACGTTGTGTAGCTATGGACAATACCGACGGACTGCAGCGTGGACTGGAGGCAATCCCCCTGGGCTCTCCTATCCTGATGCCCTCGGGCGACCAGATTAAGGGTCGTATGCTGAACGTTATCGGTCAGCCTATCGACGGTATGAAACAGCTTGACATGCAGGGAGCCTATCCCATTCACCGTGAAGCTCCGACATTCGAGGAACTTTCTACAAAGAAAGAAATCCTGGCAACGGGCATCAAGGTGATTGACCTGCTGGAGCCTTACATGAAGGGTGGTAAGATTGGTCTCTTCGGTGGTGCCGGTGTAGGTAAGACGGTGCTCATTATGGAGCTGATTAACAACATTGCCAAGGGCCATAACGGTTTTTCCGTTTTTGCCGGTGTCGGCGAACGTACCCGTGAGGGTAACGACCTGATTCGTGAGATGATAGAATCCGGCGTTATCCGCTACGGCGAGAAATTCAGAAAGGCTATGGATGAGGGCAAGTGGGATCTCTCGCTTGTTGACCCTGAAGAACTGAAGAAGAGTCAGGCCACCTTGGTCTATGGACAGATGAACGAGCCGCCCGGTGCACGTGCCAGCGTCGCCTTGTCGGGTCTGACCGTGGCCGAAGGCTTCCGTGATGGTGGAGGTAAGGATGGCGGTGCTGCTGATATCTTGTTCTTCATTGACAATATCTTCCGCTTTACTCAGGCCGGTTCCGAGGTGTCAGCGCTTCTGGGACGAATGCCGTCAGCCGTAGGCTACCAGCCGACGCTTGCCTCAGAGATGGGCGCAATGCAGGAGCGTATCACATCAACGAAGAAAGGTTCTATCACGTCAGTACAGGCTGTCTATGTGCCTGCCGACGACTTGACCGACCCGGCACCTGCTACGACGTTTACCCACTTGGATGCTACAACGGTGCTCGACCGTAAGATTGCCGAGCTGGGTATCTATCCGGCTGTTGACCCGCTGGGATCTACTTCGCGTATTCTCGACCCGCTGATTGTCGGTCGTGACCACTATGACTGCGCACAGCGTGTCAAGGAGATACTGCAGCGTTACAAGGAGCTTCAGGACATCATCGCCATCCTCGGTATGGATGAGCTATCCGACGAGGACAAGCTGACCGTGAACCGTGCACGCCGAGTGCAGCGATTCCTCTCACAGCCGTTCTCCGTGGCTTCTCAGTTTACAGGTCTTCCCGGTGTCATGGTTCCCATCGAGGAAACCATCAAGGGCTTCAACGCTATTCTCGACGGTGAGGTGGACGACCTGCCCGAGCAGGCATTCCTGAACGTCGGAACGATAGAGGATGCCAAGGAGAAAGCCAAGAAACTGCTGGAGGCTGCCAAGGGCTAATCAGTCGAAAATTGTAAATCCGCAAATCGTAAATTAGCAAGATGTTACAACTCAAGATAGTTTCCCCCGAACGCATCGAGTTCACCGGTGAGGTGGAAAGTGTCAAGGTGCCTGGTATGCTGGGTAACTTCGAGATACTGACCGGCCATGCTCCGCTGATTTCCTCGCTCAAGCAAGGCATTGTGGAGTATGACGGCAACCAGTTGCCCATCAACGGCGGTTTCGTGGAAGTCCAGAAGAACGTGGTCTCACTTTGTGTGGAAAAAGAATAGATGTCAGCGCTGACAGTCATTCTGACCGCAGTCTTCTTCATCCTCTTGGGAGTGGCATACGTCAGAGGGTACGACATTGTCAAAAGGCACTCGCCCGACCATCTGGTCCACTTCTATCTGCTGATGACCGTCATACGTATTGTACTCGTTGCCACGGTAGTGGGACTCTACGTATTCTTCACCGAAGACCGCACCGATGCCATCCACTTTGCCATCATGGCATTAGCCATGTATCTGGTGACGATGGTCGTAACCCTCATTCTCAGACATTAAAGAAATAAAAAAGAAAACATAATTGATAATGAATCACATCAAACGACTGCTTTGTGTCGCACTCTTGGTATTTGCAATGATACCGGCAGTAAAGGCAGACGACTTTTCGGCCAAGGAGGTGGTGCTTGAGCACATCAAGGACTCCCACGAGTGGCATATCACTGACCTTGTGAACAGTGAGGGCCAGACAGAGCCGATAGCCATCCCGCTGCCCGTCATTGTCAACAGCTCCACAGGCTGGCATGTCTTCATGTCATCCCGGTTTGAGCACCATGCCGATGCCAGCGGACTGCGTCAGGGCCCCTTTGGCCTTGCCATAGCTACCGAGGGCGACAACGCAGGTAAGATAGTGGAGAACGGCGAGCCCGTGCTTGACCTTTCTATCACGAAGACTGTTGCCGTGATGTTCATCAATGTTGTCATCCTGCTTTGCTGCATCCTGTTCAGCGCCCGCTGGTACAGACGCCACAAGGCTTCAGACCCCGCTCCTGGCGGATTCGTCGGCTTCATTGAACTGCTGGTCATGTACGTGGTAGAAGACATCATCAAGCCTGGCGTAGGCAAAGGCTACGAGAAGTACGCGCCCTACCTGCTCACCTGCTTCTTCTTCATCTTCACCTGTAATGTGATGGGCCTCATACCGTTCCCTCCAGGCTCCGGAAACGTGACGGGCAACATTGCCGTGACGTTCTTCCTGGCCCTCTGCACCTTTATTGTCGTGCAGTTCTCGGGCAACAAGCATTACTGGAAGGAAATCTTCTGGCCCGATGTGCCCCTGCTGTTGAAAGCCCCCGTGCCCTTGATGCCGCTGATCGAGTTCGTGGGTATCTTCACCAAGCCCTTTGCACTGATGATCCGACTTTTTGCCAACATCATGGCAGGCCATGCCATTGCTGTCGCCATGCCGTGTATCATCTTCCTCGTGGCAACCATGTCGGCAGGCGTGTTCTACAGCATGAGCGCCGTCAGCATCATCATGGCCATCTTCATGATGTGCCTGGAGTGCCTGGTATGCTTTATCCAGGCTATGGTGTTCACACTGCTCTCCTCCGTGTTCATCGGTATGGCTCGTGCCGTGCCGGAAGGACATGAGTAATTCTGAAGAGAAATTAAAAACAAATAATAATAGTATTAACAACGGGTGGTCGTCAAACCCCCAACCCCCTTACTCAGGGGGCAAAAAAACATTTTAAAGTTATGATTACAACATTATTAGCAATCGAAGGTGTTGCAAAGTTAGGCGCAGCAGTAGGTGCAGGTCTCGCAGCTATCGGCGCAGGTATTGGTATTGGTAAGATTGGCGGTTCTGCCATGGACGCTATGGCACGCCAGCCGGAAGTAATCAGCAAGCTGATGACCAACATGATTATCGCTGCAGCTCTGATTGAGGGTGTTGCCCTGTTTGCTGCCGTTATCGCATTCATGTGCCTCTAAAGGATTTACGATTTTGCGATTTTCGATTTTCGATTTTCGGTTGGATACCCAAAATGGAGAAAGAAGTTGCAAAACAAATAAATCGTAAATAGAAAATTAGTAAATCGAAAATTAAAGACAGCGTATGGATTTATTGATTCCGAGTACTGGCCTACTGTTCTGGATGTCGCTGACGTTCATCGTAGTGCTGATTCTGCTTTGGAGGTACGGATTCCCTGTCATCACCAACATGGTGGCAGAGCGTAAGGCTTTCATTGACGACTCACTGCGTAAGGCTCATGAGGCAAACGAACGACTGGCCAATATACAGAAAGAAGGTGAATCCATCTTGCAGGAAGCACGCGAGAAGCAAGCACAGATACTGAAAGAGGCAGCCGAGACGCGTGATGCCATAGTCGAGAAGGCTCAGGAGAAGGCACGTGCCGAAGGCGCCCGACTGCTCAGCGATGCGAAGGCAGAGATAGAGCAGGAGAAAGCCGCTGCCATTGCCGACATCCGCAAGCAGGTGGCAACGCTCAGCGTAGAGATAGCTGAGAAGATTATCCGCCAGCAGCTTCCCGACAACCAGGCACAGATGGATTTGATTGATCGTATGCTGGATGATGTCTCTTCTAAACAATAATGAGTGTGTATGGATATAGGAGTAATATCGGTACGTTATGCCAGGGCACTGCTGAAAAGTGCGCTGGATGCAAAAATCGAAGACAAGGTGTATCTTGAGATGCAGACGCTCGCAAAGAGTTATCTCGAGGTGCCTCAGTTGCGGTTAACGATAGACAATCCCATGCTCTCAAAGGACAAGAAGGAGATGCTGCTGCTGACAGCCGTCGGCACAGAGCCCTCTCCGCTTGTAAAGACCTTCATCAGCCTGGTGCTGCGTGAAGACCGCGAGAACGTGATGCAATTCATTGCCAATTCGTACATCACGCTATACCGTCAACAGAAGAATATCATTCGTGGTAAACTTACCACAGCCGTCGCCGTTCTGCCTGCCACCGAGCAGCGCATGCGTCAGATGGTTGAGCGTAAGACTCAAGGAACTGTGGAGTTTGAATCGGAGGTGAACCCCGACATCATCGGGGGCTTCATCCTGGAGTATGACACCTACCGCATGGATGCCAGTGTCAGAAGCAAGCTCAACACCATTCTCACTCAGTTAAGAAAATAGGCGTAATAACGTCATACCGTTATAACGTAATAACGCAAAAAACAAAAAGAAATGTCAGATAAAATCAAACCAAGTGAAGTGTCCCAGGTGCTCATTGACCAGCTGAACGGCATTTCGAATCAGGAGAAGTTCGACGAGGTGGGTACCGTGCTGACCGTCAGCGACGGCGTGGCCCGTATCTACGGCCTGCGCAATGCCGAAGCCAACGAACTGCTTGAGTTCGAGAACGGAACGATGGCCATTGTGATGAACCTTGAGGAGGACAACGTGGGTTGTGTGCTTCTGGGCGCCACGTCGGGCATTAAGGAAGGCATGGTCGTGAAGCGTACCAAGCGCATCGCCTCCATCCGGGTCAACGACAACATGCTCGGACGAGTCATCAACCCGCTGGGACAGGCCATCGACGGCAAGGGCGATATTGACCTTACTGGTGCCTTCGAGATGCCCCTTGACCGCAAGGCTCCCGGTGTTATTTACCGTCAGCCGGTGAAGGAGCCGCTTCAAACCGGTCTGAAAGCCATCGACTCGATGATTCCCATTGGTCGTGGCCAGCGTGAGCTGATCATCGGTGACCGCCAGACAGGTAAGACGGCCATTGCCGTTGATACCATCATCAACCAGAAGAGTTTCTACGAGGCAGGCAAGCCTGTTTATTGCATCTATGTAGCCATTGGTCAGAAAGCCAGTACCGTTGCCACGCTCGTTTCCACGTTGCAGGAGCACGGTGCCATGCCCTATACCATTGTCGTAGCTGCTACGGCAGCCGACCCTGCAGCCATGCAGTACTATGCCCCGTTTGCAGGAGCTGCCATCGGCGAGTACTTCCGCGACCGCGGACTGCCTGCACTCGTCGTCTATGACGACCTGTCGAAGCAGGCTGTTGCCTACCGTGAGGTGTCGCTGATTCTGCGCCGTCCTTCTGGACGTGAGGCTTATCCCGGCGACGTGTTCTACCTGCACAGCCGTCTGTTGGAACGTGCAGCCAAGATGAACGAACAGCAGGAGGTAGCCGAAAAGATGAACGACCTGCCCGAGTGCATGAAGGGTCACGTGAAGGGTGGTGGCTCGTTGACTGCCCTGCCCATCATCGAGACACAGGCAGGCGACGTGTCAGCCTACATTCCTACAAACGTTATTTCCATCACCGATGGTCAGATCTTCCTCGAGTCCGACCTCTTCAACCAAGGCTTCCGTCCCGCCATCAACGTTGGTATCTCTGTATCGCGTGTCGGTGGTTCCGCACAGATCAAGTCCATGAAGAAGGTGGCAGGTACGCTGAAGATTGACCAGGCACAGTATCGTGAGCTCGAGGCCTTCTCCAAGTTCTCCAGCGACATGGATGCCGTGACGGCCATGACGCTCGACCGCGGACGTAAGAACAACCAGTTGCTCATTCAGCCGCAGTACAGCCCCATGCCCGTAGGTGAGCAGATAGCCATCCTCTATTGTGGTGTGCACGGACTCATGCGTCAGGTGCCCATCGACAAGGTGCGCGAGTGTCAGGACCAGTTCCTCGACAAACTGCGCTCCGCTGCCCCCGAAGTCATTGAGACACTCGGAGCCGGCAAGCTTGACGATGAGACAACGGGCAAGATAGAAGCTATCATGGCCGACATCGCCGGAACGTATCGTTAACCCCCTAAGTTATGCCAAGTTTAAAAGAAATTAAAGGCCGCATTGCCTCAGTCAACAGCACACGAAAGATTACGTCCGCCATGAAAATGGTGGCTTCGTCGAAGCTGCATCATGCGCAGGTCGCCATCCAGAACATGCTGCCCTACGAGACCATGCTCGAGCATATTCTCAAGTCATTCCTTGCTGCCGAGGCAGAAGCACAAACAGTCTTCGACAAGGAACGTCCCGTCAAGCGGGTGGCGCTGGTGGTCTTCTCCAGCAATTCCTCGCTTTGCGGAGGCTTCAACGCCAATGTCATCAAACTCCTTCAGCGTACCGTCGAGGCATACACCGAAGAGTTGGGGCAGGGTAGTGTTGAGGTCTATCCCATCGGCCGTAAGGTTACTGAGAAAGCCCGCAAGTTAGGCTACGACGTTCATGGCGAACGCAGTGCACTCATCGACAAGCCCAACGTGCAGGAGTGCATCGACCTGGCAATGGAACTTGGAGAGAAGTTCATGCGCGGCGATGTGGACCGTGTGGAAATCATCTACCACCACTTCAAGAGCGCCGGCAGCCAGGTGCTGACCAACAAGCAGTTCCTGCCCATTGACCTTGAGACGGAGCTGGAGCGTGACCACGAGCGTGACCTCACCACCAACATCGTCACCAAGAAGGCGCAGGACTACCTGAAGAAGAACCACCGCCAGCGCACGGTAGAGAACGAAGAGGTGAAGCCACTCAATGACAACTTCATTGTGGAGCCCGACATGAACACCCTGTTGTCGGAGCTCCTGCCGAAGATGGCACACCTCATGCTCTATACCGCCCTGCTTGACAGCGTGGCTTCCGAGCATGCAGCCCGAATGGTAGCCATGCAGACGGCCACCGACAATGCCGACGAGTTGTTGCGCCAGCTGAACCTGCAGTACAACAAGTCTCGTCAGCAGGCCATCACAAGCGAACTGCTTGACATCGTAGGCGGTTCTGTGAACAACTGATGCAGTCAAGATTCTAATCAAAAAGAAAAGTGGGACCCCCGTCGGGTTCCACTTTTCTTATGCTGTTCTTTTTGACTAATAAAGGCTCTTATACTCCTCGATGGCATTTAACCAGTTGAAGAAACGGCACCTCGAGAACGAGAAAACGGCACTTACAGCCTGTGGAAACGGCATTTCAAGGAGGTTAAAACGGCGTTTCAAGGAAATGTAGGCGGCGTTTCAAGGAGGTTGAGGCGGCACATGAAGGAGGTTTCCCTGTGCGGGAAAAGTGCTGCAGCAAGTAGTGGTTTTCCTTACTCTAACCATAGGTTTCCCTTACTCAAACCTATAGTTAGGTTCATCCAAAATACAGCCACATCTTCAAAATAGGGCAACACCTACCTCAACAGGGCTGAAACCTCGATGTACAAAGGGTTTCGAGGAGGTAGGTGTTGGGCCAACAGGTACCTATGAGGTACCTAACACCTACCTCAATACCTAACCTGTCAACTGCTTCTAGTCGTAAGCCATAAAAGTGACAACCAAATTCAGCGAATCACAAACCAAATTCAGCGAATCACAAACCAAATTCAGCGAATCACACAAGGTAAGTGTTGGGGTAGGTCTTAGGTAGGTCTTAGGTAAGTGTTAAGGTAGGTGTTTGAATGGTTAATCGTCTGTATTTAAGAAAGTTACAAAGTTTTAAGGTAGGTGTTTGCAAAAAATAATTATGAGCGCCCCCTTTAATTGGTAAAGTTCCTCTGTGGTAAATATTATAACAACAGCAGCTACATGACTGTTGCATGTAGCTGCTGTTGTGGTATAGTGAAGTAGGAGAGGGCTAATCTAAGTCGGGGAAGAAAATGGGGGCAGGAACGTCGCTTTCTTTATTTGACTCTCCGCCTGACTCAACATTATCTTCTGTAGATTTGCCACTTGGATCAACAACATCTACAGCAGAAATGGTCTGAAGAACATTCTCCATATCAAAATTGACAACCTCCATTTCAGGTTGGATATATCTTTTCTTTTCCATCTTTAATTCTTTCTTTTTAAAGGTTAGTCAACTACAACTTTCTTACCATTCACAATATATACACCCTTAGGCAGTCCGCTGAGTGAGCCTTCGCTCACCTTTCGGCCGTTGAGGTCATAGACACCCTTTGAGTAGTAAACCTCGCCAGTCGTCAGGTCCTCAATCTCAATGTCGAACAAGGCAGTTGTCTCATCATCGTCACCACTAAACATGCCAATGGAAAGTGCGGGGGCATTGCTGTAATTCTGCGGCTGTATCCAAGCCAGACTACCCTTCATGGCTGTGTCGTTGCCAGTCCAGCGGGTGAACTTACCCGATGTGGAGAAGAAGTAGTCCTTGTTCTTGAGTCCCTTATTTGTCTCGGTTTGAACAAATGTACCCACTAACTTGTAGAGGTTGTCCTGCATCACGTCAACGCTGTTGGCCTCAATCTGAACACCCTCGAACTTGACCCCAGTTGTGGCATCGACAGTTATCTTTGGCTTGATGATAACCGGCGTACCAGCCACAATCATCTGGTGCTTGTGCTTCATGAACAGCAAGGTGCTTGGACTGACAATCTTATTGAAGTGAATAACCGATGTACCGGCACCAAACACCTTCTCCAGCTGCGTGGTGCTGACGCTGAACGGCAGGACGATAGCAGCCCAAGTGTCTGCCTTGAACGCACGCTTCAGCGTTACGTCAACAGGCTTGCCCATATTCTCGCTGGTAATAATAGATGTCGTGCTCGTTGCGTCATACTCCACATTGGTACGTGCTTCCGTTTTTTCAGTCGGCACGAACTGGAAGCCGCGGATGCCAATCTTCGTTGCTTGTGCTGTGAAGTAGTAGGTCTTACCTGCTTTCACAGGGAATACATATTTAGCATAACCACCAGTTGGCAGTACATAGCCCGTGCCGTCGTTGCTGTCTTCAATGAACGAGCCGCCATTGAGACTTATAGAGGTTCCGGTATGAATAGCAAATGGTTTCAGCAGGTCACCAATGCCTATTCCGTTGTTTACGAGGTGCGTATTATACATATTGTATATGGCAGCAGTCTCGGTGGCATTTGGTCCCTTGTTGGCAATCTTCTTATATGTTGCATCGGAATAGTCGCCTGGCTCTGTTTGGAATATTACTCCGTCGCTGCGACGTATCCACTGGCAGTAAGCATCGCTGGTATCCATATCCTTTTTAGTGGCGTCATATCTGGAGTCCTTCCAAGTGTTTTTTGCAGCCGTCTCTTGTATCTTTGTCCAGTTTGAACTTAGGTGGGCAGAACTCCACATCTGGTCAACACCATTCACCTTCTTCACCTGGATACTGTTGCCCTGTTCGTCAATCAGATATACAGGACGCAGACGGAGCACATTAGGTACAAACCATTTGTCTTCCTCGTAGAGAAGTGCTCCTTGCTGGAGTACCCAAATGGTGAGGTCACCGTCCTTTTCTGGTTCAAACTGTACATAGGCTCCTTTGGTAGGCAACTTAAATGTCTTCTCGTGTAGCGTGATTTCGTTGCCTGTTCCATTAGCCGTTGTAGGATCTTTTTTGTAAGAATAAACGTGGTTGTAGTTCTGGTTCAGTTCATCCTTGGAGTTGTTCACATTGTTCTTGATGGTGTATGCACCAACATTGTCAATGGGTGAACCAATGGCATCATCAGCCAGTGTCATGTAGGTCCAGTCCTGATTGTCGAAACCACCGAAGGTAGCTGTGATGTCAGGACGTGCAAACATATAGGTTGCGTTTCCGCCGTTCCCTTTGTCAATTGAGTTCAAGTTGACTTTACCACCGGCAGAATTAGAAACCTTCAAATCTTTGTTGGTTGAAATAACCAGACCGTCGGAAACCATCAGTTTACCGCCCGGTGTCGTTTCTTCAACAGCTTCCCATAGAGAGTATGTTCCCAGGTCAATGACAAATTCTGCTGATGCTACTTGGCTACTTGCCTCGTCCAAGATGGTGATAGCCTTACCTGTAGTGGTCTTTGCGAGCGTGAACGGATTATTGTGGAATATCAAGACATTGGGATCATCAGCAGATGGAACATCACCATTCAGCGTGAAATAGATAGTCCCTGCTATTGTATTGGGGTCAATGATACGAATCTGGGTAGTGGGGGTAATGGCCTGAGACTGACCATTGTTCCAATAAGTACCGTCATTTACGAGTGCTCCACTATCATTCAATCCCTGCCATGTTGTACCACCATCATTCGAAATCTGGAAGTAGGGCTTGGCCATTTCGGTAGAGTAGATGTAGTTACTGGTCACCACATGGCTGAAGATGTCGTTCACGGGGTCGTATGCAATGGCTTTGATACCAACGTTACCCGATATGGTCACCTTCTCCAGACCAGAGTACTTGTACGTTCCCTCAGCACCAATTTCAGGTGTAGAACCATCGACGGTGTAGTAAATCACAGATCCTGCGTAAGCACAAGCAATTTGTACCGTCAGCGTGTTGGTGTTATAATAATAAGGTGAAGGAACACCGTTTGGATCGAAGATTGGATCGGGCAGCGGATCTACCTTGGTGTAGGTCTCTGATACGATGCGGCTTACCTGAGTCGTATTGTCAGGGTTGTATGCAATGGCTTTAACTGTTACTGTGTTGATGGCCACAGCTTCTACACTGGTATTCTTCTTCAGATAGGTTCCGTTAGTAGCAGTGGGATAGGTGCCATCGGTCGTATAGCGTACATCCCAGTTAATCGGTGCTTGAATCTTATATGCCTGTGAAGAGGTGAAGTTCCTCGATGCAGGTGTGATCACCGGCTCTTCTTTCGAAGGATCGGATATATAAACATAGAAGTACGCATCAGATGGAGCCGTCTGGCTCTTGTACTGCGGTTCGCCATCGGCATCGCTACCACCATGATCTTCACCACCGGCATACGAAGCCTTGATGCGCAGCCAGCCCGTACGGTCACCGGCTGTTACTACACCAGTTGTCTCATTGATTGTAGCAGAAGTAGTGCCTGAACCGTCAGTATTTCTGTTGACGATGCTAAATGTTACCGTCTTGGTGTTTACGTCCTGCCATCCGGGCAGAGCCTTGTTATACCATACCACCTTTGTCTCGGGAGCTGTGGTAGAAGTGTTTACATTGATGTACTGATTACCTGCAGGGGTCAGCGTCAGACGAGTATCATACAGGTAGTAGTACTCTGTAGATGTCTGCGTACTGATATACTCCTCGCCAACGGCATCTGTGCGTATCTGTACGGCGGTGAAACGGCGTTTGTTTACCTCGGTAGATACCACTGGCACGCTGTTGATGCCACTGGTTACTGTTGCCTCGTTGATGAGCTGATAGGTGGTATATACGCTGCTGGTTGAGAACTTGCCAAAGACAAGGTTTCCATTACCGGTTGTGGTCTTGGAAGCACCCTCACCGTAGGCTACTACGTTCTCAGAGGTATCCATGATTTTCCTCTTGTCATTATTCTTTGACGAATCAGCGTCAGGCGATACAGGGTCGTAGGTAGGCTGAGCGGGTCGGCTATGGTCAACCATAAGGAATTTCATCTTGGCGATACCACCACGCAACTGCCATTCACCGCTGGCATTCTTGTACATGGCTACAGCATTCACCGATACATAGTCGCCATCATGCAAAGTCTCGTCAATATAAATAGGAATACCACGACGATACTGGAAGATATGCTTCTTCTTATCAATCTTATGTTCACTGGTCAGCGTGGCAGCATCAGCATTTACGGCATACGAGAACCAGATTTCGTCGCCCTCGTTGAGGGGCTTCGCATAGATCATTCGTCCGTTGGGGAATCCGTCGGGGAATGTTCCTGAGTCACCGAAGATACCTGTAGAGCCAGACACGCGGTTATCTGTTCCGGCTACTATCTTACGCGCTGTTCTTGCGGCATCAAAATAGAAATCCAATTCCAGTTGCTGAGCTGCCTCCACAATGGTCATTGTACCGGAACCAGAGATGGAGCTGTTGGCAAACAGAGATTCATATCCGCTCTTAATGGTACCGGTAACATTAACGATGCGAGTGTCTCCAACATCTGCATAGTTTTCACCAGTTTTTGTAGTTACATTTCCGCTACCGTCAATATTAATGTAATTATAGTTCGTACCAGTACCCTCACCAACACTGTATGTAAAGTCAAAGTATTTGGTATAGTCAGGTGTGTCATCATCCTCACTAAGTATGAATGTACTATAGTTTCCATTTCCATTATCCCGGATGCCGAGCTGATGACCATTCTTGTCCGTAATTACTGGCGTTACTACAGTACGCTGGCCCCGCTGAATTTGCTGGTCAGCTACTTGGACGCGGAACTGGCCTGCTGCGTCAACGGTCAGGGTGAAGTCAGTAGAAGTGGGGGTGTAACTACTATTACCATTGAATTGCAAGGTAATGGTAGCTGTGCCACCTTCACCCATCTTCATACCGTTAATGCCAATTTGTCCTGATGTGGTGAGGTTGTAAGTTACACTACTAACGTCCAGAACGGTGGGGTCCGATGAAGTGATCGTGAGCTCTCCTGCTTGAATGTTAGCTTCTGTGGGGGCATAAAGTACGTAATACTCTGGCCATTGAGTCCTTCCAACCTTGTTTAGCGTGGTATATTGGTTACCCTTTGGGCTGAAACGAGTAAGTCCAGGTAAATTAGATTCTACTTTCACACCATAAATATTAAATCCACCGTTAGCATAGATATAGATGTCTGCTGCTTCAGTTGAAGTGTATTCAAGTACACCCATTGTAGAACCAATAGATTCAGATTTTACTGGTGTGGAACTGAAGGTAGCGCCCGTTGAGATATTGATAGTACGTGATTCGCTTGAGTTAGAAGATACACCCCAAACTGATACCTTAGATCCGGCAACAACCTTGAAATGGATGTAACGGCCTTCAGAATCACCAGCACCTTTGAACTGTAATCTGCTTGTATATGTCACGTCATTGTATGTCTTGGTACTACCATTAATAGACATGTCCTTCGAGGAAGTACCCACCAGTTCCATGTTGTTTTCAATGATAGTTGACTTGATTGTACTTGTCTCAAACTCATCGAACGTCCACGTGCGGTTATACTCTGGTGTTAACCCTGTTTCTTGAGCAGCTGTTACAAATGCAAAGTTCTGTGCACTATTCATAGCACCGCCATTCACATGAATGACATCTACAGGTAGGGCAATGGTGTAGGATGTCTCGTTTGCAAGAGTTATTCCAGCAGAAACGAGTTCTGCATTCGTGCATGTCAGAGTGTTATTTGCTTGGTTGAACGTGAATGGTACAGTTGTTCCGTTAACAGTAAGATTAACCGTACTACTTCCACTAACAACTTCAACTGCTCTGTCTGCGGTGAGCACAATGTCCGTACTTGTGCTCACGCCAGTTGTTGAGGCTGGAGTTGTCATTGTAAACATGCTCTCATGGGGAATCTCGTCAACAATGGCAATCTTTAGGATTTCAATTCCATTATTGCTTGTTAAAATTAAATCACCAGTAGCATTGGTAGGAATATAAACTGTCTTTTGTGCAATGGTATTATAACTACCCGTTGCTCCAGAAGTTCCAGATGCGGTAAAACCACGAGATTCGGAATTGTTTGTTGACCTGAACGTTACTGCAACGTATTTTCCGCTTGCAACGGATGGAATTTTAATTGTTCTGTCCGCATTGGTTAGACGAATACAATTGTCGGGAAAAATTTGTATATTGCCATTGAATGACAGCCCATCCGTATAAAGAAGAGGTACGTTATTTGCAGTTAATGCTGAATTGGATGGGTCATGGCCATTACTGTCATAATATTTATAAGTAGTATCATAAGTCCAATTCGTATTGTCTGCTGTTAAATTCTGTAAATCAATCTCTTCAGAAACAGTAAAGTCCCACGATGTCTTTCCTTCTCCTGTAACAATTAGCTTATATTCTGCAGGTGTAGCAGCGTTGAAGAAGTTATTTCCAGCAAACGATGCTTGAATGGTCGCAACACCATTATTAGCACCAGTGTTTACTCCCACCTTGTGGGTATATGCATGATATTGGTTAAAGGTAGTGCCTGTACCACTATCTTCGGAAATACTATATTCTGTTGCTCGAAAAGCAGTAGGGGTTGTCGTTAAAGCACCACTAATGCTATAGTCTGTTTGATTGACAATAGCTGAACCCATCTCAGGACTGAATGACCAAGTAACATTTTGCTTGGCATTTCCCATACCAATATCTGTAGATATCCAAATGGAGTAAATACTAACGTCACCATCATTACTCCCATTAGTAAATGTCACAGACTGTACACCGCTCTCGTTCTTATAGTAGAAATAACCAGCGGGGGCTGAAGTAGTTTCGAATTTAAAATCACCTCTGTTAGTAGTAGAAGTTGGCTCGGTACAATATAGTGCTACTTGAGTAATCTTTGCAGTACTATTTGACGTGATGGTTATTGTTCCGTTGTCGTGAGCAATAATATAATAGTCGTTGTTTGAGTCATAGGAAATAACTGCATCATTATATGTGAAACTAAAATCTGTGATGGTACGAGCAAGACTATTGCCTGTGTAGCCTGCCTCATAACGCATATCCTCAACACTTATCATAAGTGCGTTCTGCTCTGATTCTGCTGCGAATTTAAAACCAAATATCTCGAATCCGGAAGTTCCGCCGCTTGGATAAACGTAGTATGTTTTACCACTTTCTACATTGAAAGTGAAAGTTTGTGCTTCTTTTGTAGAACCTACATTTTTTGTGGCGATTGCGGTTGTGGGATCAGACGATTCGTATGCATCAACATGTTTGTTAGTTGTATCCCAATAAAGGTCAACACTAATGATACCATTTCTTGTTGGCTTGAAAATAATGAATGTACCATCCGTAGGAACATTGGAAGAAAGCGAAACTTTGTTAGAAGCTTTTGCAGAACGGGCATAGTCTATCGTTTCACTTCCATCAGAGCGTGAATAAGTTCTGCTTTTTGAACTCCAATTGGAGCCTGTACCACCGATTGTGAAAGTCAAATTACTGACAGAAGTGTTGTCGTCCGCTCCTGGTGTAAAATTTAGTGTGGAATTGTCATCTTGAACAAGTTTGAATGAGCCTTGTCCCAACGCCGGACTACTCCCGAAGACAGTCATCAGGAGTGTTGTCATCATTAGTAAGATGTACTTTTTCATTGTAGTTATTATATTTATTATTATCGTCAAGTAGTTCTGGTATGAATGTTACCTATATTAATATAATGTATAAACGGGACAAAGGTAGTGTTTTTTTTGAAAATAATCGTTTTTTTTCTGATTTTCCTAAAAAAATCTTCTCAAAGGTTTACGCAGTGTGTGTTTTCTCCGTAAAACATTTGGACGTTTCGGGAAATAATCATACCTTTGCAATGATGAAGAATTGTGTTATATTGGATAGACCAGGGGACTCCAGTGAGTACTTTCAATCTATTCATAATCAGTTAACTTTACGAATTAAACCATAAGAGAGTCCTGTCAGTCTTGATTACGATGCAAATATAACAACATTTCTCTATATCTCAAAATATTTATTTGTAAAAGTGCTCACTAAGTGCACTGCAGAACCGACGTTGTGCAGAATAGAGACTGGCAGAGAGGTGCCGTCTCTCTGGGAGAAACCCCCGGGGAAACAGGGAGAATCTGCCAGTGAAAAGGGGAGAAAGGGTGGGGGAAACGGGAACACGGCGGCCGCCGTTAATTATAACGCCGCCCGCCGTTAGAACTAACAGCGGGCGGTGTTTATTCTAACAGCGGGCGGTGTAACCCCTTCTGTTCGGTGTTTCTTTCCTGATAACAGGAGACGATGGGGAACCATCGTTGTCACCTGCAAAGGTACAAATTTATTTGAAAAACACAAAATGATAATGGATATTTTTATATGTGTTATATTGAAAAAAAACATCACCGTTGTACTCTTCCTAAAATGTTCATCAGGTTCTTTTCAAGGCTTGCCGACGTGGATTCATTGATTTTTGTTTTGCATTGTCGAACGCAAGTATCATGGATAAAGTCAGAGTCAAACTAAAAAGGAGCACCCATTGATGGATGCTCCTTTGATTATGATGGTCGGGATTGCAAATCCCTCCAACGGTAACAATTACTCGTTGCTCCAGTCCTCGGCAGCCTTGCGGATGTAAGTCTTGTAGCGGAGCTGGGCCATCTTCTGAGCCTCGGCGAAGAGCTCCTCGGCCTCGTTGGGATAAGCCTTCTTAACTGACAGGTAGCGAACCTCACCCAGCAGGAAGTCGTGGAAGTTAGCCCAGTTCGGCTCCTTAGAGTCGAGGCTGAACGGATTCTTGCCTTCCTCGGCCAGAGCGGGATTGTAGCGCCACAGGTGCCAGTAACCGCACTCCACAGCCTTCTTCTCCTCGGCCTGGCTCTTACCCATGCCGCCCTTGGCCTTCAGACCGTGGTTGATACAGGGAGCGTAAGCGATGACGATAGAAGGTCCGTGCCATGCCTCAGCCTCGCGGATAGCCTTCAGGGTCTGAGCATGGTCAGCACCCATAGCAATCTGAGCGACATAGACGTAGCCGTAGGTGGTGGCAATCATGCCGAGATCCTTCTTGCGGATGCGCTTACCCTGAGCAGCGAACTGAGCGATGGCGCCGAGCGGCGTAGCCTTAGAGGCCTGACCACCGGTGTTAGAGTAAACCTCAGTATCGAGCACGAGGATATTAACGTCCTCACCGCTGGCAATCACGTGGTCGAGACCGCCGTAGCCGATGTCGTAAGAAGCACCGTCGCCACCGATGATCCACTGTGAACGCTTCACCAGATAGTGGTCGAGGGTCTGCAGTTCCTGGTTGACAGGGCAGCCGGCAGCAGCGGCAGCACGGATGGCAGCACGCAACTTCGGAGCAATCTCCTTGGTCTTGTCAGCATCGTCCTTGTTCTCAATCCACTCCTTAGCCAGAGCCTTGTACTCATCGGTAGCCTGGGGAGCCTCGCAAGCCTCGCAGAGCAGCTTGGCCACGCGCTCCTTCATCTTCTTGTTACCAAGAGCCATACCGAGACCGAACTCGCAGAAGTCCTCGAACAGAGAGTTGTTGAAGCATGGGCCCTGACCCTTCTCGTTCTTAGTATAAGGTGTAGAAGGAATAGAAGCAGAGTAGATTGAAGAACAACCAGTTGCATTGGCAATCATCTGGCGGTCACCGAACAGCTGAGAAATGAGCTTCACGTACGGAGTCTCACCGCAACCAGAGCAAGCGCCCGAGAACTCGAACAGCGGCTGTGCGAACTGAGAGTTCTTCACGTTGCTCTTGATGTCAACGAGGTTCTGCTTAGAAGGAACCTTAACCAGCTTGTCCCAGTCGGCAGCCATCTTCTTCATGTCGGCAGCATCGGGGTTGAACGGAACCATGGTGAGGGCCTTGCCGGTCTTCGGGTTGCCCGGGCAGATGTCGGCACAGTTGCCGCAACCCAGACAGTCGAGGACAGAAGGCTCGATGACGAAGTGCATGCCCTTCATAGCGGCAGGAGCCTTCATCTCGAGGGTCTCCAGACCGTCGAAGCCAGCCAGCTCGTCGTCAGTCAGTACGAACGGACGGATGGCAGCGTGAGGACAGATGTAAGCACACTGGTTACACTGGATACAGTTGTCCTTGTTCCAAGCGGGAACGAAGGCCTCCACACCGCGCTTCTCGTAAGCGGCGGTACCAACCTCCCAAGAACCGTCAACGGTGCCGTGCTTCACGAAGTCGGAAACCTTCAGCAGGTCACCGGCCTGAGCGTTGATAGGACGAACGAGCTCCTTGACGAATGCGGGGGCGTTGTCCTGCTTCTCAGCGTCGTCAGCGAGGTTAGCCCACTCGGGCTTCACCTCAAACTTCTTGTACTCACCACCACGGTCGATAGCAGCGTAGTTCTTGTCAACAACGTCCTGACCCTTGGCGCCGTAAGACTTCAGGGCAGCAGCCTTCATCTTCTCAACAGCCAGCTCTACGGGAATCACCTCGGTGATGCGGAAGAATGCTGACTGCAGGATGGTGTTGGTACGGTTGCCCAGACCGATCTCCTGTGCAATCTTGGTAGCGTTGATGGTATATACGGTGATGTTGTTCTGAGCGAAGTAACGCTTTACCTTGTTAGGCATGAACTTCTCCAGCTCTGCATCGTCAAAGATGGTGTTCAGCAGGAACGTACCGTTCTTCTGCAGACCACGGGTCACATCGTACATGTGCAGGTAAGCCTGAACGTGGCAAGCCACGAAGTTAGGTGTGGTTACCAGATAGGTAGAGCGGATAGGTGTGTCACCGAAACGCAGGTGCGAGCAGGTGAAGCCGCCCGACTTCTTAGAGTCGTAAGAGAAGTAAGCCTGGCAGTACTTGTCGGTATTGTCACCGATAATCTTCACAGAGTTCTTGTTAGCACCTACGGTACCGTCGGCACCCAGACCGTAGAACTTAGCCTGGAACATGCCCTTGCCACCGAGTGCAATCTCCTCAACCTCGGGCAGCGAGGTGAAGGTCACATCGTCAACGATACCGATGGTGAAGTGGTTCTTGGGCTCGGGCATAGCGAGGTTGTTGAACACGCTGATAATCTGAGCGGGAGTGGTGTCGTGGCTTCCGAGACCGTAGCGTCCGCCCACGATGACGGGACGATTCTCGCACTCGTAGAAGGCATCCTTCACGTCGAGGTACAGAGGCTCGCCGTTGGCGCCGGGCTCCTTCGTGCGGTCGAGCACGGCAATCTTCTTCACCGTCTTGGGAACAGCAGCCAGCAGGTGCTTCACAGAGAACGGACGATAGAGGTGAACACTGATCATACCAACCTTCTGACCGTTGGCGTTCAGGTAGTCGATGGCCTCGCGGGCAGCATCGGTAGCAGAACCCATCAGGATGATCATGCGGTCAGCATCCTCGGCTCCGTAGTAAGAGAAGAGGTGATACTCACGACCGGTGATCTTAGAGAGCTCGCCCAGATACTTCTCAACAACCTCGGGCACTGCATCGTAGTAGGGGTTGCAAGCCTCACGGTGAGTGAAGAAGGTCTCGGGGTTCTCAGCGGTACCACGGGTGATAGGACGCTCAGGCGACATAGCACGATCGCGGAAACGCTTGATGTACTCTTCCTTCACGAGGGGACGAACATCCTCCTGGTCGAGCAGCTCAATCTTGTGATACTCGTGAGAGGTGCGGAAGCCGTCGAAGAAGTTAACGAAGGGGACGCAGGTCTCAAGAGAAGCCAGGTGAGCAGCAGCGGTCATATCCATAACCTCCTGTACGGAACCCTCGCAGAGCATGGCGAAACCAGTCTGACGGCAAGCCATCACGTCCTGATGGTCACCGAAGATACAGAGAGAGTGGCTGGCCAGCGTACGGGCAGAAACGTCGAACACACAGGGAATCAGCTCACCGGCAATCTTGTACATGTTAGGAATCATCAGGAGCAGACCCTGAGAAGCGGTAAAGGTGGTAGTCAGGGCACCAGCCTGCAGTGAACCGTGAACGGCACCGGCAGCACCAGCCTCAGACTGCATTTCCTGCACACTTACGGTCTGACCCCAAAGGTTCTTGCGACCACGGGCAGCCCATTCGTCAACATGCTCCGCCATAGGCGAAGACGGGGTGATGGGGTAGATAGCAGCTACCTCAGAGAACATGTAACTCACGTGAGCCGCAGCCTCATTACCATCACAGGTGATAAATTTTTTTTCTTTTGCCATTTGTTTAGAATGTATTAAATAAAAAATGTTTGATGTTTAAACGCTATTGTTCAATATAAAAAACCTAATAACCACAAGGGTATCTGATTGTCCTTGCCTACCTCTGTATTATAGCGGGCGTAGATGATATCAGGATTACACCTTATTTTATTTTGTATATCCGCATCGCACACGCGGAATTTCATGTGTCCGTCAACTGTGTAGAAATTCTCACGGGCTCCCTGGTTTACCTGATGGTCTTTCCACAGGGAATTGACGAAGAAGGTCTCCATGGCATCCTGCTGTTCCACCTGGATAGGGTAGATGGCATACATGAGGTTCGAGTTGTGGAGCATAACCTTCGACGGCTTCTTGGGGAAACTCTCGCCAATGGGGTATATCATGTTCAGAAGACGGGCGTCAGCCAGATACTTAATATAGTTCATGATGGTGGCACGCGAGGTTTCTATTTCCTGAGCCAGCTTGCTGACATTCGGAGCCTTGGGACCTTCCTCTGCAAGCTGATAGAAGAGATTCTTGATTTTTGTCAGATACTTCAGCTCTATCTGCTTGATAAGCAGGATATCGACCTCGGTCATCATGTTCATGGTCTTCAACAGGTTTTCAGAGTAGTTGCGCTGCTCCTGAAAGAAGGGATAGAATCCATGATGTATGTAATTCTGGAAATACTTGCTTGGTGAGACCTTGGGAAGAATCTGCTTGACGATGTGTTCGTGGTCGTGCAATATCTGGTCAAGCGTGTAAGGCGGAAAATCATTTCCCGTCAAGAGGTTGACAAACTCACGGAATGAGAAACCGCGAAGATTATACGACTTCACGATGCCGTTCAATTCGGGGTTTTCATCCTTCAGACGCATCACACTACTACCTGTGAATACAATCTTCAGTCCTGGATGTTCATCATAACAGCGGCGCAACTCTGCACTCCAGTTGGGCTGCTTGAATACCTGGTCAATCAAAAGTACACGACCTCCCTGATGGTAGAATTCTCCTGCAAAATCAGCAATACCACGGCCTTGGAAGTAAAAATTGTTCATGTTGATATAGAGACATTTGCGGTCTCTGACATCAAACTTTTCCTTGGCGTATTGCAGTAGGAAAGTGGTTTTTCCAACACCGCGCGTTCCCTTGATGCCAATAAGGCGGTCGCTCCAGTCTATCTCATCCATAAGGGTGCGACGAACCGGTGCATTTGTATGTTCTACTAAATAACGATGTGTCCTGAAGAACGCTTCCATGAAAGTTGTTGAAAATTCGATTTGTTTTAAAACGCCCGCAAAGTTAATACTTTTATCTTAAATTGCAAAGTGTATATTGCAAAATCTCAAAAAAAAGTTGTAATTTTGTCCCCAAAAGAATAAAAATGCTGCTTTTTTGCAATGAAATTACATATTTTTAACCCCGAACACGATATAGCACTGGCTGCAAACCTGGCTAACTTCACGGCACCGTATGCCGGAAGGACTTTGCGAAAGGGCCTTGGGTTCCTTCCTGCTATCTGGGCTGATGAGCGTGATGCTATTCTGGTGGATGAGAAAGACGATGCCAGGCAGCGATGGATGGACTGCATGGAGCAGAACGGATTGAAGAGCCGTGAGCCACATTGGGTAGAGCTTCGCGAGTTGCGTAACCTGCATCCCGACTGTGTGGAGCCATGGGGGTGGGATTTGTCACTTAGAGCCCAATTGCTACGGTATGGTATTGAGGAGGAAATAATACCTCGTGTCGATGAAATCGAGGATATTCGTCATCTTTCACATCGTATTCATGCAGCTGAGATTCTGCAAAGTCTGAAGAGCATACCGGGGACTGTTGGGGAGGCATATTCTTGTCATACCATCGATGAAATCGAGGAAATGGTTGCCCGCTATCATCATGTCGTACTGAAGGCTCCCTGGAGTTCCAGCGGACGTGGTGTGAGGTTTGTGAAGGACGTGCTTGATAACTCCCTAAGGCGTTGGGCGGAACGGGTTATTCTGACTCAAGGTGACATGATGGCGGAGCCATATTATGACAAGGTGGAAGACTTTGCGATGGAATTCTTTAGCGATGGAGCGGGAAATATTGATTATCAGGGGCTTTCCGTCTTTAGTACCAGTCATGGAGCCTATACTGGAAATGTGTTGGCAACGGAGAATGAGAAACAGCGACGGTTGAGTCGTTACATCTCCGTTTCTGTACTTCAAGAGGTGAAGAAGTGTATCTGCCATCATGCCGCCTTGCTCTTTCAGCATCGCTATACCGGTCCTTTCGGCGTTGACATGATGGTGGTACAGGGTACTGCTACGGATGCCTACTTACTGCATCCGTGTGTGGAAATGAATGTTCGTCGTACAATGGGACACGTAGCGCTGGCTCTTTCCAAATACGAAACAATGCTGCGGCACGTGATGCGTGTGTCCCTGACTCAACGTTATGAACTAAATATAGAGATAGACGACAATGATAAACATCACGATGGCAATGGCGCATAGTGCAATGAAAATCCAATGACGGATTTTCTTTTTGCGCTCAATAGCTGCCAGGCTCTTGTACTTAAAGATGGAAGCTGTGTCCCGCTTGCCATAACTATGATGGTGGCGGCTTTGATGTTGCTGATGCTCGTGATGATGATTGTGATGATGTGCAGTTTCGCTCATATTCTTGCTGTCTTCGGTGTGCTTGTTATTATGGCGTGCAAAGGTAAGGAAAAAGAATCGGAATCGCAAGTATTTTCAATGAAAAAAAGTAATTTGCTGCAAATATTTGGTAGTGTCAAAAAATATTCTTACCTTTGCACGTCTTTTAAATCAAAAGAAATATAATTATAACAAATATGACAAAGCGATTCGCCGAGCATAACGGCTTGAACCTAACACAGGTTAATAATGACATCCTTGGGATGTGGAAAGAAAAAAACGTTTTCTGGCGTTCTGTTGAAGAGCGCGAAGGTTGCCCCCAGTTCGTATTCTACGAGGGGCCTCCCTCTGCTAATGGCCATCCTGGAATTCACCATGTGTTGGCACGTAGTATCAAGGACACGTTCAACCGCTATAAGACGATGCGCGGTTTTCAGGTGAAGCGCAAGGCAGGATGGGACACCCATGGACTGCCTGTTGAACTTGGAGTAGAGAAGGAACTGGGCATTACCAAGGCCGATATTGACAATAAGGAGAGTGACAAGTACATCTCGACAGAGGACTATAACCGTAAGTGTCGTGAGAATGTGATGATGTACACGGCCGAGTGGCGTGATCTTACTGAGCGCATGGGCTATTTTGTCGATTTGGATCATCCGTACATCACATACGACAACAAGTACATAGAGACGCTGTGGTGGTTGCTCAAGCAGTTCTACCAAAAGGGACTGCTCTATAAGGGCTATACCATCCAGCCGTATTCTCCTGCTGCAGGTACAGGCCTTTCCAGTCATGAGCTGAATCAGCCCGGCTGCTATCGTGATGTGAAGGATACAACCTGTACGGCGATGTTCAAGATGAAGAATCCCAAGCCGGAAATGACAGGGTGGGGAACACCATACTTCTTGGCGTGGACTACCACCCCATGGACGCTAGCAGCCAACTCTGCTCTCTGCGTTGGTCCTAAGATTGACTATGTGGCTGTAGAAACCTATAATCCCTATACTGCTGACAAGGTGACGCTGGTACTGGCTGAAGCACGCCTGAATGCCTACCTGCCTGCGGAGGGCAACATTACGGATGACGGCGAAATGCCTGAATACAACAAAGGTGAAAAGTTCATACCCTATCGTATTGTTGGTCGTTACAAGGGAACAGACCTCGTAGGCATGGAATACGAGCAACTGATGCCTGCCATCAAACCCATGGGTGATGCTTTCCGCGTTATACCTGGTGACTATGTTACGACGGAGGATGGTGCCGGTATCGTACATATTGCTCCCAACTTCGGTGCAGATGATGCCTTTGTGGCCAAGAAAGCAGGCATCGTTCCCATTGTGCTGATTGACAAGAAGGGCGCTGAACGTCCTGTTGTTGATCTGCAGGGAAAGTACTTCCTGATTGATGACCTCGACGCTGACTTTGTCAAGAACTATGTCAATGTCGATGAATGGAACAAATTTGCGGGTCGCTATGTTAAAAATGCATACGATGACACGCTGACCGATAAGGACGAAACGCTTGACATTTCTATCTGCATGGACCTGAAAGCCCAGAATAAAGTGTTCAAGATTGAAAAGCATGTTCACAACTATCCCCATTGCTGGCGTACCGACAAGCCAGTGCTTTATTACCCATTGGATTCGTGGTTTATCAAGTCATCGGCTTGCAAAGAACGCATGTCGGAACTTAACAAGACCATCAACTGGCAGCCCGAGTCAACGGGTACCGGCCGTTTCGGTAACTGGCTCGATAACCTGAACGATTGGAACCTCTCGCGTTCACGCTTCTGGGGCACACCGTTACCCATCTGGCGAAGCGAGGATGGTGAAGAATTATGCATCGGCAGCGTGGAAGAGCTCTACAATGAAATTGAGAAGTCCGTTAAAGCCGGCGTAATGGAGTCAAATCCGCTGAAGGACAAAGGTTTCGTGCCTGGCGATATGTCACAGGAAAACTACAACCGTATAGACCTGCACCGTCCTTATGTTGACTACATCGTGCTCGTCAGCCCCAATGGAAAGCCCATGAAGCGCGAGACCGACCTTATTGACGTGTGGTTCGATAGCGGTTCAATGCCATACGCACAGATTCACTATCCGTTTGAGAATCGCGAACTGATAGATAACCGCACGGCATTCCCCTGTGACTTTATTAATGAAGGTGTTGACCAGACACGTGGATGGTTCTTCACGTTGCATGCCATTGCAACGATGATTTTCGACTCGGTGGCGTTCAAGAATGTGATTTCCTCTGGCTTGGTGCTCGATGCAAAGGGCAACAAGATGTCAAAACATGTCGGAAACGTTGTCAATCCGTTTGAGATGATTGAGAAATATGGATCTGATGCGGTCAGGTTCTACATGATGACGAACTCCGAGCCATGGGACAACCTGAAGTTCGATCCAGAGGGTGTCGATGAGATTCGTCGTAAGTTCTTCGGTACATTATATAATACGTACTCGTTCTTTGCATTGTACGCCAACGTTGACGGCTTCGTTCCTTCTGCAAAGAGCATGCCTCAGCAAGCAAGACCGGAGATTGACCGCTGGATACTGTCTTCACTCAACACACTGGTTCAGAAGGTGACTGCTGAACTGGAGAACTATGATCCGACTCGAGCCGGACGATTCATTGACGCTTTTGTCAATGACGATCTCTCCAACTGGTATGTACGACTGAACCGTAAACGTTTCTGGGGTAAGGAAATGAGCGACGACAAGTATTCTGCCTACGAGACGCTCTATACCTGCTTGATGACCGTTGCCAAGTTATTGGCTCCATTTGCCCCGTTCTATTCCGATCAGCTTTATAAGGATTTGGGCGGCGAGATGGACAGCGTTCATCTGGACACATTCCCCGTGACTGACGAAAGCCTGATAGACAAGAATCTGGAAGCACGTATGGAGATGGCTCAGAAGATTACCTCGATGGTTCTCGCCCTGCGCCGCAAGGTGAACATCAAGGTACGCCAGCCACTGCAGAGCATCATGGTTCCTGCTACTGACGAGCAGAAACGATACATTGAAGCCGTCAAAGACCTTATCTTGAGTGAGGTTAACGTCAAGGAACTGAAATTTGTTGAAGGACAGGGTATTCTGGTTAAGAAGGTAAAGTGTAACTTTAGGACAATGGGTAAGAAGTTTGGCAAGCTGATGAAAGGTGTGGCTGCCCAAATGGATGCCTTGTCACAAGAACAGATTGCAGAACTGGAAAAGAATGGTACCATTGGCATCATTGTTGATGGCAACAACCTGTCAGTCGAGTTGGCCGATGTTGAAATCATTAGCGAGGATATTCCCGGATGGCTTGTTTCCAACGAAGGGTCGCTTACCGTTGCTCTTGAAGTAGAACTTACTGACGAACTCAAGCAGGAAGGCATGGCTCGTGAAATCATTAACCGCATACAGAACATCCGAAAGGACAGTGGTTTTGAAATCACAGACCGTATTCGTATTACATTGTCTCCAAATGAGGATGTAGAAAAAGCCGTGGCTAACTTTGGTGAATATATTAAGACTCAGGTCCTGGCCGATTCCATCAGCATTGCTGCCAATAATGGTCAGGAAATAGAATTTGACGATTTTAAACTGAATATTCAAATAACAAAATCCTAATTATGTCTGAAAAAACACGTTACACTGACGAGGAACTGGAAGAGTTCCGTCAGATTATTGAAGAAAAGCTGTCACTTGCCAAGCGCGATTATGACCAGATGATGCGCGTATTAATGAATCAGGACTCCAATGATGTGGATGACACGTCACCTACTTACAAGGCATTGGAAGAAGGTAGTACTACACAGACGAAGGAAGAGCTGATCCAGATGGCTGCACGACAGCAGAAGTTCATTCAGGGACTTGAAGCTGCACTTGTACGCATTCAAAACAAAACCTATGGTATTGACCGTATTACTGGCAAGTTGATTCCCAAGGAACGCCTTCGTGCTGTACCCCATGCTACACTGAGTGTGGAGTCAAAGATGAACCGCAAGTAAGGTAATGGGCAATCAAAAGCAGACTATAGGAAACCGAGGATGGATGGTGGCACTATTGGTGCTTACCATCCTTGTCATTGACCAATCGTTGAAGATATGGGTAAAGACGAACATGTCCTTACACGAAAGTATCGAAATAGCCAGTTGGTTCAAGATTGCATTCATCGAGAACAATGGAATGGCATTCGGTATGGAGATAGGCAGTAAAATCTTCCTTTCTGTTTTCCGCATTGTGGCAGTCTTCGGCCTTAGCTACTACATTTGGCTACAGCTGCAGGAAAAAGCCCGTATCGGTTATGTTGTCTTGCTGACTATGATATTGGCCGGAGCTATCGGTAACTTGATTGACTGCATGTTCTATGGTCTTATCTTCAATGTCTCGACTCCTTATAACGTTGCTGAGTTCGTCAGTTTCGGCGACGGATATGCACCATTCCTGATGGGTAGAGTGGTGGACATGTTCTATTTTCCCCTGATAGAAGCCACTTGGCCGCAATGGATGCCTGTTGTTGGTGGTCAGGAGTTTATATTCTTTAGTCCGATATTTAATTTCGCCGATGCCAATGTCAGCGTAGGCATTATTGCATTACTGATATTTTATCGGAAAGAACTGAGCCAGATTTCCTTCAGTAAGCCGGAGCCTGTTATAGAAAATGAAGAAGACTGACCTGATAGTCATAGCGGTTTTTGCACTTTCCATAATTACGGGATGCAAACCTTCCATACCTAAGGGTATCATCAGCCCAGGGGACATGGAGGACATTCTCTATGACTATCACCTGTCAAAAACGATGACTAGTCAGTTGCCGACGGATGATGGAACGCGTGAGTACAAGGAAGCATTGTTGATGCATGCAATGCTTAAAAAGCATGGGGTGACAGAGGCTGAGTTTGACACTTCGTTGGTCTATTACTATTCTCATGCCGACAAGTTTGCCAAGATCTACCGGGAAGTGACTAAACGGTTGAATGAAGACGCCATGGAGCTGGGTGCTTCGGTGGGCGAGCTGGATAAAATCACATCGTATAGCCTAACAGGAGATACGGCGAATATATGGAATGACGCTACCAGTATTTTCCTAATACCCAGACCTGCCTATAACCGTGTGTCGTACGAAATCAAGGCTGACACGGCCTTCCACAAAGGTGACTCGTTTCAGTTTAACATGATGGCTTCCTATTTGTATAAGTCAGGAATGAAGGATGCATTGGTCCATATCGCTATACGCTACGATAACGACAGTATCTCCACGCATTACGTACATTGTACGGCATCAGGCCTGACAACTTTGCGTATTCCAGCCAATTCGGAACAGAAGGTAAAAGATGTCAGGACTTTCATATACCTTACTCCATCCAATGATGATGATACGAACAATCTGTTGTTTATCAACCGTATTCAGCTCTTCCGATTCCATAATACAAATGCGACCAAGAAAGAGGATGATGGTGTTAAAACTGTTGGAGACTCAGTAGATGTGGTAAGAACCAATGACATGCCGATGAGAATGAAAGGTAGGGCACCGATTCCTGTCAGCGACAATCGCAGACCGGAGAAAGTTAGTGATACTCGTAATTAAAGGTATGAGAAAGGTAGCTGCTAACGAAGTGATACTGTCTGACGGGACATTACTCTGTCCTGGTATAGTAGAAATCACAAGGGATTTTGTCAGCAAGACCTATCGGCTTGAAGAGGAAGAAGCAAGAACAGAATGGTTGGGAGGATCGATAGAAATCAGACTTGAGGGCAATAACCTTAAAGCATATAAGAATAATAAACCAATCTAAAAATACTACGACTATGAATCTTAAAGTGCGTTTGTCGGTCATGAACTTCTTGGAGTTCGCCGTATGGGGAGCCTACCTCACGTGTATGGGAAACTACTTGGGCGTTGCAGGCTTAGGTGACAAGATTTCTTGGTTTTATGCCATTCAGGGCATTGTGTCAATCTTCATGCCTACATTGATGGGGATTGTGGCCGACAAGTATATTCAGCCGCAGCGTCTGTTAGGTCTCTGCCACTTGTTGGCTGGAGGTTTTATGTTTGGCTGCTGGTGGATGGGTATGGAGGCCGGTTTTGGTCAGGAGATAACCGATAAATCATTATTTATCGCTCTATATACGGCCAGTGTTGCCTTTTTCATGCCAACTATTGCGCTGGCAAACACTACAGCATTTACCATTTTGAAGAAAAATAATCTTGACACCGTTAAGGACTTCCCTCCCATCCGTGTGCTTGGAACCGTAGGCTTCATCGCTACAATGTGGTTTGTCAACTGTGCAGTGTGGGAAGATGGAACTTTCTCCATGACGCTGGCTGACAATGCTCACAAATTCCAGTACACCTACATGCAGTTCTTCGTGTCTGGCTTGTTGAGTTTTGTGCTTTTTGCCTATTGCTTCACGCTCCCTGAATGTAGAATTGAGAAGAAGGAAGACAAAGTGTCGCTGGCAGAAGCCTTAGGACTTAACGCCTTCAAGCTTTTCAAGCGCAGACAAATGGCACTTTTCTTCATTTTCTCGGCATTATTAGGCATGTGCCTTCAGGTGACCAACGGCTATGCTGGTCCATTTATTACAAGTTTCAAGGGAGACCCTACTTTTGCTGATTCTTTCGCTGCCAACAATGCCACTTTATTGACCTCTATCTCACAGATTAGTGAGGCACTCTGCATACTGATGATTCCATTCTTCTTGAGGCGCTACGGGATAAAGGTGGTTATGCTCATGTCCATGTTTGCTTGGGTGTTCCGTTTCGGATTCTTTGGAATCGGTGATCCGGGTATGCCTGGCGTGACCTTCTTCATACTTTCCTGCATTGTATATGGTGTAGCCTTCGACTTCTTCAATGTCTCAGGCGGTATCTTCGTCGATCAAGAGTGTGATACCTCCATCAAAGCTTCCGCACAGGGGTTGTTCATGATGATGACCAATGGCCTGGGTGCAACCATAGGTACATTGGCAGCTGGCGAGATTATCAACAGTTTCTGTGAGTGGCGCGACGGCTACCTGCTGGGCATTGAGTCCGATGGTTGGCAGACTTGTTGGTTTATCTTTGCTGCTTTTGCATTGGTCGTTGGCTTGTCCTTTGCTTTGTTGTTCAAACCTGAGAAAAAGTAATACTGTGTTATGGAACGTACGCAATTAGTATATAAGAGTTTGGCTGAAATCATAGAGTCTGACGGTTTAGCGATTGTCACGTTAACTGATCAGCCTGGTACTCGTGCCCTCCATATTATTTGCGATAAGTCCATGCGTGACCAGTTACAGATGAGAACCAAACAGCATGATATCTGCCACATGATGCTTCCCGAGGTACTAACCTCTATGCTATCTGACTATGTAGATACGAAAAGGCTGGAGATAACGATATATGATATCCGTGATGGGCAATATCTGGCGACACTGATGAATTCTGACAATTATGCCATCCGCCAGATTCGATTGAGCGATGCAATTCTGCTACATGTCATAGAAAGTGTTCCAATCTTTATCGACGAGAAACTGATGAAGGCTCAAAGTGTGGCATATATGGCTGACCAAACAAAAATCTCAATACCCATCAACACGCTTGATGATGAGAAACTGGAAGCGGAATTGACAAGAGCTGTGCAAGAAGAGGACTATCGTCTGGCTTCTTATATCAAAGAAGAATTGAATAGACGAAAATATAAAAATAGCAATTAAACTGTATGAAGGAAACCCGATATTTCTATACGCCAGAAGCACCCATCAGTCAGGAACTGCCGGAAGAAGAAGCCGCACACGCTGTCCGTGTGTTGCGGTTGCAGGCTGGCGATGAGATGATGCTCATGGATGGTCATGGAAACTTCTTTCGTGCAGAGGTGACGATGGCCAGCCAGAAACATTGCCTTTATAGGGTTATCGAGACATTACCGCAGCAGTCCCAATGGAAAGGCCATCTCCACTTAGCCATAGCACCGACCAAGATGATGGAACGCATGGAGTGGTTTATCGAAAAGGCGGTGGAGATTGGTGTTGACGAGGTGTCGTTCCTAAACTGTCAGTTCTCAGAACGAAAGGTGCTCAAACTTCCGAGGGTGGATAAGATTGCCGTCTCTGCCATGAAACAGAGCCGTAAGGCATGGAAGACGCAGTTGAACGACATGGAAAGTTTCAAAGCCTTCATCTCACGTGAGCACGCAGGCCGAAAGTACATAGCTCATTGCTATGACGAAATCGCGCGTACCTATTTATATAGTGAGCTAAGTCAGCCGTCAGACAGCGATGATGCACTTGTCTTGATTGGTCCGGAAGGAGATTTTTCCATTGATGAGGTACGCATGGCCATCGACTATGGCTTTATATCCGTACATTTAGGTGACAGCAGATTACGGACAGAGACGGCTGGCCTGTCGGCTGTCATGATGATGCAATTGGCAAAAAAAAAGTAGAAAAAACATAAAAAACTAAAGAGTATGACTGATGAGAAAATCATGGCTACTATCAAGCCTGATGGTGAATGTTGGCAGCCAGAAATCGAGAAAATGCCTCGTGAGCAGCTTCAACAGCTGCAGTTGAAGAAACTGAAAGACACAATCAATGTGTGTCTTCGTTCACCTTTCTACCAGAAACGTCTTGGGGAACTCGGTATTACTGCCGATTCCATCAACACACTTGACGATCTCCGCAAGATTCCTTTCACTACGAAACAGGACTTGCGTGATAACTATCCCTATGGACTTGTCGGTGGAAACATGGACGATGCTGTCCGTATCCATTCTACTAGTGGTACTACGGGCAACCCTTGTGTCGTCGTTTATTCAGAGCACGACATCTGTTCGTGGGCCAATATGATAGCCCGTAACCTTTATATGGTGGGCTGTCGTAAGAGCGACGTGTTCCAGAACTCCAGCGGCTATGGTATGTTTACTGGCGGACTGGGCTTCCAGTATGGTGCAGAGTGGCTTGGTGCCATGACGGTACCTGCCGGTGCAGGTAACTCGAAGCGTCAGATTAAGTTTATCACCGATTTCGGTACCACCTGCCTGCACGCTATTCCTTCATACGCTATCCGTCTGGCAGAGGTTTTCCAGGAAGAAGGTGTTGACCCGCAGACTACAAAACTCCGTACCCTCTGTATCGGTGCTGAACCCCATACGGAGGAACAGCGTCGTCGCATAGAGCGTATGCTGAGCGTGAAGGCTTACAACTCCTTCGGCATGACTGAAATGAACGGCCCCGGCGTGGCATTTGAGTGTAAATTCCAGGCAGGTATGCACCTGTGGGAAGACAACTATATCGTAGAGATTGTTGACCCTGACACTTTGGAACCTGTTCCCGATGGTGAAATGGGTGAGATGGTTCTTACCACACTTGACCGTACTATGATGCCTATTTTACGCTACCGTACACGTGACCTGACACGTATTATTCCTGGTGAATGTTCCTGTGGACGTACGCATCGACGCATTGACCGAATCAAGGGACGTACTGATGACATGTTTATCATCAAGGGTGTCAACGTATTCCCCATGCAGGTAGAAAAGATTCTTGTACAGTATCCTGGTTTGGGCAGCAATTATCTCATTACGCTTGACACTGAGGATGATAACGACATCATGACTGTTGAGGTGGAACTCGATGGATTAAATACCGACGTATATCCAGAGTTGCAAAAGATGACGAAGGATATCCAACGTGCTTTGAAGGACGAGATTCTACTTACTCCGCGAGTTAAACTTGTTAAGAAAGGCTCTCTGCCTCAATCTGAAGGCAAGGCCGTACGTGTAAAGGATTTGCGTGAGGGTAGGGGATAGGCGGACTTCGTGCCCTATATTAAAAAGGTGAACAAACAGACAAATATGGAGATAAAGAAGAATAGCAAGTATGTGAGGATGATAATGATTCTTTTATCATTTATTGTTTTTCATTTCTCATTGGTAAGCGTGTCTGCTCAAACTTCTGTTAGGCAGATCACCATCAAAGAAGTCTTCAAAGCCATGCCTGACTCACTGATACCATATCTGTCCCAGAATAATCGGTTGGACTTTATTGACTTTATGGAGTCAAATATGGAGGCAAAAGTAACCAACTCCTTAAATGGAATTTCGAGGATGGATATAATGAACGACCAGTTTCTTAGTCTGACGCTTAATGAAGCCTCAAAGGTTCAAATACGTTTGTTGCCTGTCAGCGAACCTGTTGACAGCATGCAGCAGATTATATGCCTTGTCCATACTTTGGGCGTGAAAGGGCTCGAGAGTACTGTTTCGTTTTATTCATGTTCTTGGCGTCCCTTGCAGTTGAGTATCAATGGAATTGTAACCCCGAACGAAGTCCTTGTCCAACCAACTTCCATGCCTGACGACCGATTCCAGGAACTTAAGGCCATGCTTATGCCTTATATGTTTTGGGCCTCATTGTCTGAAGCTGAGGATGTTTTGACCATTGGATTATCCGAGGCTAATATATCAACAGATGATAAAGAGGATATGAAACTTATATTAAGGTTAATAAAACTAAAATGGAATGGCGTAACATTTAATAAGATTTAAAAATTCTCTAAATATGTGTGCTATTCTTGCAGTTTTGCGAGAATAATGCTATATTTGTATCGTGTTTTTCATGGTATTAGATTATTAAGGTTAATTTGAAGATTGGTTGTCGTGAGACAACCAATTCTTTTTTATACCTTAAGATACAAATTCATTTTTAATTCCAAGTTCATCGTGCTTTGTGGTCCGTGCCCTGAGTAAATGACAGTTTCTGCAGATAGAAAATGTTTCAGTGTCTGCAGACTTTTCATCATGTCAGAATAACAACCGCCTTCAAAGTCTGTCCTTCCAATGCTTAAATGGAATAGAGTGTCACCGGTAAAGGCAGCCTTTTCCTCCTGACAATAATACACGCAAGACCCCGGTGTGTGACCTGGGGTATGAATAATGGAGAACTGATGAGTTCCAAACGATATCAAATCATCAGGTTTTAGGTATTTACCAACTGGCGGTATCTCTTCTTTCAACTCAAACCCGAAGAGATTTTTGGCTTGTTCATCTAATTTAGTAATTAGATACTTGTCTTCTGCCATCACTTCTGGCTTCAGACCGTATTCTTTGTATATTATAATGTTGCCAAAACAATGATCCAAATGGCCATGGGTACATAACAGATGCATTGGTTTCAAACGGTTCTCCTTAATATAGCTGAGCAGAGCCTGATGTTCTTCTTGGTAGAATGAACCGCAATCGATAATGATTGCTTCCAAAGTATCGTCGTGTACTATATAGGTATTTTCCTGAATAGGATTAACGGTAAAACTCTTTATGTGTAACATATTTGTATAAAATAAAACTTATCCCAGCGGGACGTATATACAATGTTTCTGATGGAACCATTCCTGCTGAAACCAATTGCTGATTTCTGCCACTTCAACTATATTTCGGAAAGGGGCCACTTCCATCTGTACGTCACCGCCTTTCAGACATATTAAGCCATTGGGTAATGCGTTCTGCTGGTGCTTAGAAATGTTCTTCCTGATAATTTTAACAAGGTCGGGTAGGGGCATGACGGCACGGCTTACAATAAAGTCGTATTTGCCCTTTTCCTCCTCGCCACGTAGATGGACTGGCTGGCAGTTTTTCAGCCCAATGGTTGTAGCCACCTCTTGAGCTACTCGAATTTTCTTACCTGTGCCGTCTATAAGTTTGAAACGGCATTCAGGAAACAGTATAGACAAAGGAATACCGGGAAATCCGCCACCTGTACCAAAGTCTAAAATCTCTGTACCCGGTTTGAAGTTCAGCATCTTGGCAATGGCAAGGGAGTGTAAAACATGATGCTCGTAGAGATGCTCAATGTCCTTTCGGGAGATAACATTTATTTTGGCATTCCATTCACGATAAAGTGGGTACAGCATTTCAAACTGATGAATCTGTCCTTCGGTTAATTTGGGGAAATATTGCTTTATGATCTCCATACTTATTTTTTCTTTAAAATTTCACTTAACTCACTATAGGACAGTTCCAATGATGTCCTGCCCATTGTGTACGGAGCAATTTCATATGCATTATATACAAATGTGATGTGATCCTCCTCAAGCATGAAATTCTCTGATGGGAACATGTCCATAGAATATAAAAAGCCTTTTTCTTTCAGCTCCTCCATGGTTTTTGAATCTGTCATGTCCATCAATTTATTTAATAACATCTCTTTCAGGCGTTCCTCATAGCCTGGTACAAAAATATCCTGCAAAGTCAGTTGGTTGCCGGACTGCATATCAAAATTCATGACCAGAAGTTGCTCAATACCATGAGCACCACCTTCATAATAGTCCAATGTTATCGTGTAGATCACTACAGCATCGTCACGTCCTACCTTGGTCTCTGTTTCTATATTGTACTCGTATTCATACCATCGACGTTTCAGCTCATCTCCCTTGTCTTCAATATAGAGTGGGGTAAGATTTTGCTTGTATTCATGCGTGTATTGGCTGACAAAGGAATCAACTGCTTGCTGCATGGATAGTCCGTTCATGCTAAATAGTTTTTTTTCAATGGCATCATTGATGGCTTTGGCCGTCTCACCATTGTCACTATTAGCATAATCCACCTCTATAGACATGCTACATGAGGGGGCATTGCTGTCACTCGTCAGCGCTACTTTCTTGTTAACTTTTGCTTTTTCAAACGTAATAGTAGGTGTAGATGTGTTGTGGCCACAACCAACGCAAATTGTCAGTGCGGAAACGATAATTGAAATCCATATTTTTTTCATGCCGACAAAGGTAATAAAAAAAATAAAAGTAAAAAAATAAAAAGATAAAATATAAATAGTATTGGATACTTTTTGAGTTTTCTATCAAAATGATTACCTTTGCAAGCGTGAGCAACGATTATTTTCAATTCAAACAATTCACTGTACGGCAGCAGCAGTGTGCTATGAAGGTAGGGACTGATGGATGCCTCTTGGGAGCATGGGCCAATTGTCCTAAGTCAAATTCTCATAGTCCTTCAATATTGGACATCGGTACGGGAACGGGTCTGATTTCATTGATGATGTCACAACGGTTTCCCGAAGCGAAAGTAACAGCACTGGATATTTCACATGAAGCTGTTATTCAGGCTTGTGAAAATGTTGCTGCTTCGCCTTTTGCAAATCGTATTAAGGTTTTAGAAGAAGATATTGCCAATTATATACCCAACATGGAAAGAAACTCATTAGATCATTCTGGGCATTTTGAAGCTATCGTGAGTAATCCACCATATTATATAGATTCATTGGCTTGTCCTGACGAACAGCGTACAATAGCTCGACACGCGGGCTCTATGACTTATGAAATGCTGATGCAAAAATCTGCGATATTGTTAGGCATCGACGGAGAACTTTCGGTCATCGTACCCTCTGAGTGCAAGCAGCAGATGGAACAAGCTGCTGCCATGTCAGGACTGTCGTTGGCACGTTTATGCGCAGTAAAAACCACAGTTGGGAAACCTCCGCGACGTTTTCTTTTGGCATTCCGCAAGCAATCAGTTAGCGTCGTCTCAAACACGGAAATTGTCATTGGCGACCTTGAATACAATGCATTATTACGGGATTTTTATCTTAAAATGTGATTTTTTTAAAAAAAGTTGTCGAAAAGTTTGGCGGAATGAAATAAAGTAATTACCTTTGCACCCGCAAAAACAAAAACGATGCACCCGTAGCTCAGTTGGTAGAGCACCTGACTCTTAATCAGGGTGTCCAGGGTTCGAGCCCCTGCGGGTGTACTTAAAAGAAACTCCAATGAGTTTCTTTTTTTTATTCTATTTTGACGTTAATGAGTAATTCTAAGGAAACGGCACTCTTTATAAACATCACATGTCGTTATACAGAATCCCGTAAATAGTGTGATTTCAATGGAACAAATGATCAAGTGAATATTAGTCGTCAATCAAATTTATAATCGACATTATGATAAATAACAAATATGAATAAGTTTTTTCTAATAATATATTTATTAATCAAAAAAAATTCTTACCTTTGCAGCCGAAATTACACCAACATTAAATTAAACAACAATGAAAAAGCATCTAAAGAAAGTACTCGTACTGGGCTCAGGAGCCCTGAAAATCGGACAAGCTGGAGAGTTTGACTACTCAGGATCACAAGCGTTAAAGGCGCTTCGCGAAGAAGGAATCTCATCAGTTTTGGTGAATCCAAACATCGCTACGATTCAAACTTCAGAAGGCATTGCCGATACGGTGTATTTCCAACCAGTGACCCCCCATTTTGTTACTGAAATCATTAAGAAAGAACGTCCTGATGGCATTTTACTGGCCTTTGGTGGGCAAACAGCGCTGAATTGTGGTACAGAATTGTATCAGACCGGAGTTTTACAGCAGTATGGTGTTGAAGTTTTGGGAACATCGGTTGAGGCTATCATGAACACAGAAGACCGTGACCTCTTTGTCAAGAAACTTGCAGAGGTTGACCTGAAAGTTCCTGTAAGTCATGCGGTTGAAAATATTGATGATGCTTTGACTGCTGCTCGTAGCATCGGCTTCCCTATCATGATTCGTTCTGCTTATGCGCTTGGCGGTCTCGGAAGTGGTATATGTCCTGATGAAAAGGCTTTCAAGGAACTGGCTGAAAGTGCTTTCACCTTTGCTCCACAAATTTTGGTTGAGGAATCTCTCAAGGGTTGGAAAGAAATTGAGTTTGAATGTATTCGAGATGCTAACGACCACTGCTTTACGGTTGCTTCTATGGAGAACTTTGATCCCCTTGGAATCCACACGGGAGAATCAATTGTTGTGGCTCCTACCTGTTCATTAACACCTGAACAGGTAAAGATGCTTCAGGATATCACCATTAAGTGCGTACGCCATCTGGGTATCGTTGGAGAGTGTAACATTCAGTTTGCGTTCAATGCCCAGACCAACGACTATCGCATTATTGAAATTAATGCACGTTTGTCGCGTTCCAGCGCTCTTGCGTCAAAAGCTACTGGTTATCCCCTCGCCTTCGTAGCTGCCAAGATTGCACTGGGTTACACACTCGACCAAATTGGCGAAATGGGTACTCCCAACTCTGCATACGTTGCTCCACAGCTGGACTATATGATTTGTAAGATTCCTCGCTGGGACCTGACGAAATTTGCTGGTGTAAGCCGTTTGATAGGCTCTTCCATGAAGTCTGTTGGTGAAATCATGAGTATTGGACGTTCTTTTGAAGAGATGATTCAAAAGGGCCTTCGAATGATAGGACAAGGAATGCATGGTTTCGTTGGCAACGATCATACAAAGTTTGAGAACCTGGACGACGAGTTGCAGAACCCGACAGATTTGCGTATCTTTGCCATTGCACAAGCACTTGAAGAAGGTTATACGGTTGAACGCATAGAAGAACTGACAAAGATTGATGTGTGGTTCTTAGTGCGTCTGAAGCATATTGTTGATCTGAAACATGAGTTACAAAAATACGACAAATTGGAGGATATACCCGATTCACTTTTGCTGGAAGTAAAACAAGCCGGATTCTCTGACTTCCAAATTGCACGCTTCGTGCTGAAGCCGGTTAATGGAAATATGGAGAAGGAAAACCTCGAGGTACGTCGCTATCGTAAGCAGAAAGGTATTTTGCCCTCAGTTAAACGCATCAATACAGTTGCATCTGAACATCCTGAACTGACAAACTACCTATATTTTACATACACTCACACACCTGCTTTTGGACAAAATGATGGTAAACCATACGTAACAAAGCATGACATCGACTATTACAAGAACGAGAAGTCGGTTATTGTGCTTGGGTCAGGTGCTTATCGTATCGGTTCAAGTGTGGAGTTCGACTGGTGTTCAGTCAATGCTATCAATACTGCACGCAAACAAGGCTACAAGAGCATTATGATTAACTACAATCCTGAGACGGTATCAACGGACTATGACATGTGTGATCGTCTGTACTTTGACGAATTGTCTCTTGAGCGTGTGCTTGATGTCATTGATTTAGAGTCGCCACGTGGCGTGATTGTAAGTGTTGGTGGACAGATTCCCAACAACCTCGCCATGAAACTCTATCGCCAAGGGGTACCTGTGCTGGGTACATCACCAGTTAATATTGACCGTGCAGAGAACCGAGACAAATTTTCTGCAATGCTTGACAAATTGGGTATTGATCAGCCTGCGTGGCGTGCACTGACTTCATTTGATGACATTAAAGAGTTTGTAGATGAGGTTGGCTACCCTGTTCTGGTACGTCCTTCGTACGTGCTCTCAGGTGCTGCCATGAACGTATGTTATGACGACGAAGAGCTGCATCGTTTCTTGAACATGGCAACGGAAGTGTCTAAGGAATATCCAGTTGTGGTTAGTCAGTTTATGCAGGATACCAAGGAAATTGAATTCGACGCAGTTGCTGACAAGGGCGAGATTGTGGAGTACGCCATTTCTGAACACGTAGAGTATGCTGGTGTCCATTCCGGTGATGCCACAATGCTCTTCCCTGCACAACATATTTATTTCTCTACTGTTCGCCAGATTAAGAAAATAGCGCACAAGATTGCAGCAGAGCTGAACATCTCAGGTCCGTTCAACATACAATTCCTGGCCAAGAACCGAGAAGTGAAGGTTATTGAGTGTAACCTACGTGCTTCACGTTCGTTCCCATTCGTCAGCAAGATTCTGAAGCGTAATTTCATCGAGACGGCCACCAAGATCATGCTGGATGTCCCCTACTCTCGCCCAGACAAGTCTGAATTCGATATTGACCGTATCGGTGTTAAGGCCTCACAGTTCTCGTTTGCCCGTCTTCAGAACGCTGACCCTGTTCTAGGTGTAGATATGAGCTCAACTGGTGAGGTTGGTTGCTTGGGTGATGACCTTAATGAGGCATTGCTCAATGCGCTGATTGCCACGGGCTACAAACTACCTCAAAAGAGTGTACTTATCTCCAGTGGTGCTGCCAAAGGCAAGGTCAGCCTGCTTGAACCAGCCAAACAATTGGTGAAGAAGGGCTACGAAGTATATGCTACGGGTGGTACGGCCAAGTTCTTCAATGAAAATGGTGTGAAGGCAACAGCTGTCTGCTGGCCAGACGAAGAAGGCGAAAACAATGTCATGGACATGATTGCCGACCATAAGTTCGACCTCATCATCAACGTTCCCAAGAACCACACCAAGAGAGAACTTACGAATGGCTATCGTATTCGCCGAGGTGCTATTGACCACAATATTCCCCTGATGACAAACGTACGCTTGGCTAAGGCCTTCATTGAGGCATTTACTGCACTCAGAGAAGAGGATATCAACATAAAGAGCTGGCAGGAGTATAACTCTTAAGAATGTTGAAATAATTAAATAAACGTTTGCACAAGAAAATTTCTTAAAATTTGATAAAATTTAGGGCTGTGTGGGAACACAGCCCTTTTTGTTTAAAATTTGTGGATAAAACATTTGGAAGTTAAGAAAATATGAATTACCTTTGCAGACGTTATCCTGAAAACAATCTTTTTACCTTAAAAGGACTAATACCTATTGAAGATATGAAGCGATTGCCTGAGAAGGTCATCGCTTTATTTTTTACCAGAAGCGTTAAAATTTCCTAAATCATATTGTTTTTCTTCATTCTTCATTCATTAATTCCAATTAAAAGCAGTACCTTTGCGGCCGATTTAGTCCGTAGGGGCTCGGAAAAGTGGCTGCACAAGGTATGCCCGCCTCGCGGAAAAACCCGTTTAAACATATAAATATAATGTACGCAATCGTTGAGATTAACGGTCAACAGTTCAAGGTTGAACAGGGACAGAAGCTCTTTGTAAACCGTATTAAGGATGCCGAAGAAGGCAAGACTGTTGAGTTTGACAAGGTGCTGCTGATTGATGCAGACGGCGCTGTCAAGGTAGGCGCACCAACCGTAGAAGGTGCGAAAGTAGTAGTAGAAGTAGTGAACCCGCTTGTGAAGGGTGAAAAAGTCATCGTATTCAAGATGAAGCGCCGCAAGGACTATCGCAAGAAGAACGGTCACCGTCAGCAGTTCACTCAGGTAGAAGTTAAACAAGTTATTGCTTAAAACGTAGGAGGAACAAGAAATGGCACATAAGAAAGGTGTAGGTAGTTCTAAGAACGGACGCGAGTCAGCAGCTCAGCGACTCGGCGTGAAAATCTGGGGTGGCCAGAAAGTTCTCGCAGGCAACATCATCGTTCGCCAGCGTGGTACTAAGCACAATCCTGGCAACAACGTTGGTATTGGTAAGGACGACACGCTGTACGCGTTGGTTGACGGTACTGTCAATTTCCACAAGGGAAAGCGCGACAAGAGCGTTGTTTCAGTAATACCTGAAGCATAACCCAGAGTAAAAACAAAAATAATTTATTCCAAACAAACAACAAAAGTCCCATTTCTCCGTAGGAGATTTGGGATTTTTGCTATTTTATTGTTTTATTACAAATTTATTTTGTACTTTTGCATCCAAATAATTAGTAAACAGTAAATTTGTAAATCGTAAATATCCATTATGCTTACACTAAAACTCATCAGTGAGGAAACAGAACGCGTGATACGCGGTTTGGAGAAGAAACACTTTAATGGCGCTAAGGAAGCTGTTGACAATGTTTTAGCAGTTGACAAACGTCGTCGTGAAGCACAACAGCAGTTAGATGCCAACCTGTCGGATGCCAAGAAAAAGGCCGCCGAAATTGGGGTCCTCATGAAGCAAGGTAAAAAAGAAGAGGCCGAGAATATCAAGGCAGAAGTGGCTCACATGAAGGAAACCAACAAACAACTTGAAGAGCAGATGAATGAGGCTCAGCAGGAGTTAACTACCCTACTCTGCCAAATTCCTAATATTCCTTACGACGAGGTACCAGAAGGTGCTGCTGCTGAGGACAATCATGTGGTGAAATCGAACCTCAAGGAGTGTACCGATACTGACACTGTGGGGAACTGGGATGTAAACCCCAAATTGGGCATTGAGAATCCACTGCCCCATTGGGAACTTGCTAAGAAATACAACCTTATAGATTTCGACCTGGGTGTGAAGATTACTGGTGCCGGATTCCCGGTATATATAGGTAAGGGTGCACGTCTTCAGCGTGCCCTCATCAATTTCTTCCTCGATGAAGCCCGCAAGAGTGGCTACACAGAAATCATGCCTCCTACAGTGGTTAATGCAGCCTCAGGCTACGGTACGGGTCAGTTGCCAGACAAGGAAGGACAGATGTATCACTGTGAAGTTGATGATTTCTACCTCATCCCTACCGCAGAGGTTCCTGTTACTAACATCTACCGTGATGTTATCCTTGATGAAAAAGACCTTCCCATCAAAAACTGTGCTTATACAGAGTGCTTCCGTCGTGAAGCCGGCAGCTATGGCAAGGATGTACGTGGACTGAATCGCCTTCATGAGTTCTCGAAAATAGAGATTGTACGCATTGACAAGCCTTCGCATTCGAAGGAAAGTCACCGTGAGATGTTGGAACACGTAGAAGGATTGCTGAAAAAGTTGGAACTTCCCTATCGCATCTTGCTACTATGTGGCGGTGATCAGTCATTTACCAGTAGCATATGCTATGATTTTGAGGTTTATTCTGAAGCACAGGGCCGTTGGCTTGAAGTATCTTCAGTCAGCAATTTCGATACCTATCAGGCCAACCGTCTGAAATGTCGCTATCGCAACAGTGAGACCAAGAAGACAGAACTCTGCCACACACTGAACGGCTCTGCATTGGCCCTACCACGCATAGTGGCAGCCCTGCTGGAGAACAACCAGACAGCAGAGGGCATCAAGATACCTGCTGCCCTTGTTCCATACACAGGTTTCGAGGTGATAGACTAAATTACTGCCTTGTTGACCTTCTTTTCCCACCGTGGGAATGATATGGTCCCATGATGGGACTAAAACATTCCCACGGTGGGAATTTTATTCCTTTACTACAATATTATACTTAATACCGAGTAAAGGCATTAAAAGATAAGTGCAAAATATATAATAATATGGACTCATTAGTAATCTTTGGTTTCAGTCTCAATGCTTGGATTACCATGTTTACAGTGCTTGGGATGTTCACCGTACTTTTGTTCACGAAGTTGCGCTCTGACTTCGTGTTCCTTTGTGCTGTCGGTTTACTGTTTGTCACGGGTGTTCTCGATGCTAAAGAAGCTTTCTCAGGCTTCAGTTCAACATCAGTAGTAGTTATTGGCATATTGTTCGTAGTTGTAGCTGGTTTGATGCACACGGGTGTGCTCCATTGGATTATGAAGCACCTGTTGGGGCAGCCCGGTAGCTATACGAAGGCTGTGATGCGTCTGATGATACCTGTAGCCGTTCTCAGCTCATTTCTTAGCAACACTACTATTGTGGCACTTTTTGTCAACGTTGTTAAGATGTGGTCGAAGAAACTTGGCATCTCACCTTCCAAACTGCTGATACCTCTGAGTTACGCCTCTGGTATGGGTGGTGTTTGTACTTTGATAGGAACCCCACCGAACTTGATTATCAGTGGGCTTTACGAAGACAAGACCGGTATATCCATGAATGTGTTGGCCACGGCCATACCAATATTGTATATCCGTTAACCCCGCTCTAAGGCCTCGAAACACCCCGTCGGGTGTTTCGAAGTCAAGGGCTAAAGTGGGTACTATGGTAAAATAGTAATACGTCCTTGGGGCTTGGCATAGGTGTCACCCAAATGGCCTCCCAGGGTTTTGTCAATATAGTCTGCCAATGCGTCACGCATAAAGACTGTTGTGTTTTGCAGCACCTTGCAATTCTTCAGTGCGCCACCGAATCCACTATGTTTGCAATAGTCGTTAATGGCTAACGTGTAGGTCTTATCGGGGTCAATATCCACATAATTGTCGGTTGTCTTGTCCAATACCTGCACATTGGTTACTGTGTGGGTGTCAGTATGAATCGTATATCGAATACCCGAGCATTGCGGGAAGTTACCATCCGGTTCTGGAGTCAAGGCAGTGCTCAGCTGGAGAACATTGAGAATGTCGGCCCCTGTAGCCTCCAGCTTGACAAGTTTGTTGTCGTATGGTACTAAACTGACCACGTCGCCGTAGGTTACTTTGCCTGCTGGGACATTATTTCGAATGCCGCCACCATTCATGAGAGCCACGTCAGTCTGGAACATATTTCGATAGGCATCAGCTACCAAGTCACCTGCATTGGTCTCCCGGCAACGCACGAAAGCAAGTCCCGTTGCAGGATTCAATACCTCCAGGTCATAATCGATCGTGCATACCTCTCTCTCTATGACAGAGTTCATCAGAGCCTTAATACTGTCTGTGGTTGCTTTGACACGTGCATTCTCCTCTGTTACTTCTGTGGAGGCAAGAAGCGATGTCGAGAACTTACCATCCTTTGTGATTACCAGTTTTCCGATGTTCATAAACTGTGTACCGGTCTGCGTGATGCCAATAATCTTACCATCAATGTTCGGCTCTTGATCAAAGGGAATCACAGAGTGGCTATGGCCATCAAGCACAGCGTCAATTCCCCTTGTAGCAGCAACAAGACGATGTGAGTCGAAGCCCATGGACTGTGTCTGTTCTCCAACATGGCTCAACAACACCACATAGTCAGCGCCCTCGTTTCGTGCCTGGTCAACAGCCTGTTGCACAAGTTTATAAAACGTTGGCTGTTTCAGGTCGTAGATCATCTCATCCTGTTCGTTATAAAAGGCAAAACGCTCCAGAATCATGGTTTCTGGCGTCACGGCACCCACAAAAGCCACACGTTTGTTGCCCAAAGTCTTGATGACATAGCCCGGGAAATAAGATTTCTCTGCTCCCGCATCAAAAAAGTTGGCACAAACTACAGGAGCATTCACCTCCGCAAGCATCTTCTTCATGTGTGGCACACCGTAATCAAATTCATGATTGCCGATGGTAATGGCTGCATAATCCATATTACGCATGATGTCAATTACGTACTGTCCTGCAGAAATGGCTCCGGGAGTACCACCTTGAAGGAAGTCGCCTGAAGAAACGACGACAGCATAGGCTGTATCGCTCCTGTTGATAGCATCGCGAAGTCCCGCCATCTTTGCGTAGCCGTCAATACCACAATGCACATCATTCTCATATAGTACAACGATACTTTCCTGAGGTAGTGTTACTTGATTGTTTTTCAACGTGGCGCAGGATGCAAACAGCAACATGGCCATAGAGAGTCCGAAAATCTTTTTCATTCTTATTTTAATTAAATGTTATGCTGGCTGATATGATACTTCGATTGCAAAGATACGACAATTCTTATAACAGAAAAAGAATTTCTGCTTTTTTCTTTGCATTTTGCTCGGTATTTATTAATTTTGCAGCCAAATTGACACCAAATAAACTGATCATGAATAAAATTGTAAGAAAAGAACAGTTTTCTGAGAAGGTTTTTCTCTTCGAGATTGAAGCACCGCTGATAGCCAAGAGCCGTAAAGCGGGCAATTTTGTCATCGTCCGTGTAGATCAGCGTGGAGAGCGTATGCCGTTGACCATTGCCGGTGCTGACATTGATAAAGGCACCATCACTTTGGTTGTGCAGATGGTCGGTCTTTCCAGTAAAAAGCTATGCGCGTTGAAAGTCGGTGATTTTGTTGCTGACGTAGTGGGACCATTGGGCAACCCTACACGTATTGAGAAGTATGGTACTGTGGTATGTGCAGGCGGCGGTTTGGGCGTTGCTCCCATGTTGCCAATCATTCAGGCATTGAAGGCTGCCGGCAACCGTATTCTGAGTGTGATGGCCGGTCGTTCAAAAGACCTTATTATATTAGAGGACAAGGTTCGTGAATCGTCAGACGAGGTTATCATCATGACTGACGACGGTTCTTATGGTGAGAAAGGCGTTGTGACTGTTGGAATAGAGAAATTCATTGAGCAAGAGCACGTCGATAAGGTATTTGCCATTGGTCCTCCCATCATGATGAAGTTTTCCAACCTGACAGCTCAGAAGCACAATATACCCTGTGAGGTGTCGCTGAACACCATTATGGTCGATGGTACCGGCATGTGCGGTGCCTGCCGACTGACCATTGGCGGAAAGACAAAGTTCGTCTGCATCGATGGTCCTGAATTTGACGGTGCTTTAGTCGATTGGGATGAGATGTTCAAACGCATGGGTACCTTCAAGCGTGCTGAACAGGAGGAGATGGAGCATTACGAAGAGCATGTAGGATCATTGGAAAGCCCTAAGGCTGCCCAGTCCTCTGAACATTCTGACCATTCGGATACTTCGGAAAGTGCAGAATCCATTGACGTTCTCACCGACCGTGACGCTGAGTGGCGCAAGGCCTTGCGTGCTTCCATGAAGCCGAAGGAGCGCACCCAGATTGAGCGTGTTATCATGCCGGAGCTTGACCCTGTTTATCGTGCTACCACACGTACGGAGGAGGTGAATATCGGTCTGACAAAGGAGATGGCCATGACTGAAGCCAAGCGTTGTCTGGACTGTGCCAAACCCACTTGCGTAGAAGGATGTCCGGTCAACATTAATATTCCTTCTTTTGTAAAGAACATAGAGCGTGGCAACTTCCTCGCAGCTGCCAAGGTGCTGAAGCAGACCTCTGCCCTACCCGCAGTCTGCGGTCGTGTTTGTCCGCAGGAGAAGCAGTGTGAGAGCAAGTGTATCCACCTGAAGATGAACGAGCCTGCTGTTGCCATCGGCTATCTGGAACGCTTTGCTGCTGACTATGAGCGTGAGAGTGGTAACATCTCGCTGCCTGACATCGCTCCTTCGAACGGCATGAAGATTGCCGTTGTGGGTTCTGGTCCTGCAGGACTTTCGTTTGCCGGCGATATGGTGAAGAAGGGCTACGATGTTTATGTCTTCGAAGCTCTTCACGAAATTGGCGGTGTGCTGAAATATGGTATTCCTGAGTTCCGCCTTCCGAATAAGATTGTCGATGTAGAGATTGAGAATCTTGCCAAGATGGGTGTCCACTTCCAGACTGACGTCATTGTCGGCAAGACCATCAGCGTAGAACAGTTGGAGCAGCAGGGCTTCAAGGGCATCTTCGTAGGGTCTGGTGCCGGACTGCCCAACTTCATGAACATTCCTGGCGAGAATGCCATCAACATCATGTCAAGTAATGAATACCTGACACGTGTGAACCTCATGGACGCTGCCAACCCTGCTACTGATACACCCATCAACCTGGGTAAGAATGTGCTCGTTGTAGGTGGTGGTAACACGGCTATGGACTCCTGCCGTACAGCAAAACGACTGGGTGGAAACGTCACCTTAGTATATAGAAGAAGCGAACAGGAAATGCCAGCCCGTCTGGAGGAAGTAAAGCATGCCAAGGAGGAAGGCATTAACTTCCTGACGCTGCACAATCCCATTGAATATCTTGCTGACGAGAATGGTGCCGTCAAGGCTGCCGTGCTGCAGGTAATGGAACTCGGTGAACCCGATGCTTCCGGACGCCGTTCACCAGTACCCGTTGAGGGTAAGACGGTGACGCTCGATGTTGATCAGGTCATTGTGGCTGTCGGTGTTAGCCCCAACCCATTGGTACCGAAGAGCATTGAAGGCTTGGAACTGGGTCGGAAGAACACCATCGTCGTAAATGAAGGCATGCAATCAGCCCGTGCGGAAATCTTCGCAGGTGGTGACATTGTACGTGGTGGTGCAACGGTCATCCTGGCTATGGGCGACGGCCGTCGTGCTGCTGCTCACATGGACGAATATCTGAAGAAGAAATAGAAACGCCACTTTGATACAGTCAAAACGCCGTTTTCACTTGTTGTAAACGGCGTTTTCACATACAATAAACGCCACTTTCACAGACTGAAAGCGGCGTTTTTACTTACATGGAGTGGTTATCAGAACGGCAGGTCGTCTGCTGTGCCTTCACTTGCAGGTTCTGCAGGTGGGAACGGGTTCTCAACAGCAGGCTGTGCTGCAGGAGCACCAGCAACCGGAGCAGGAGCTACACCACGCTGAACGTTGTATGCACGGATGTCGTTATACCAACGTCCATTATACTCACGTGCGTCAATGTCGAATGAAATAGTAATCTCTTCACCCATCTGAATGTTGAATTGCTTAATACGATCTTCACCGAAGATGTTAAACAAGCATCTCTTGGGATACTGACCTGGTATTTCAATTACATACTCCTGAGTCATCCAAGCATTTCCTGTGCGGGTTGACACACCACTGCGGGGGTCCATGACGGCAATAACTTTTCCTGTTAATTCCATGATTCTTATTGTTTATTTAATTGTTTATTTTTCTAATTCGTTCGCGAAATTACAAAAATAGTTTTAAAACTCGAAACTTTTCGCCAAATAATTTTGTTAATACCATAGTATTTTTGTATTTTTGTGCTCAATTACGAAAGAATAGAACTAAAAACAATAGAACCAACATGAGATTTACAGTATCAAGCACAGCGCTAAGCGGTAAGCTTGCCGCCCTGTCAAGAGTGATTAACACCAAAAACTCGCTTCCAATATTGAGCGATTTCCTTTTTGACATCAGTGACAATATCCTCCGTCTGACAGCATCGGACAGCGAGAATGTGATGACCACTGAACTGGGTCTGACAGAATGTGATGGCAATGCCCGTTTCGCCATTGGCAACAAGGACCTGCTCGAGGCCGTCAAGGGCTTCTCGGAACAGCCCATTACTTTCGATATTAATCAGGAAACCAACATAGCAAAAATCAGTTACCTGAACGGTCTGTTCTCCATGCCGATTGAGAACGCCGATGAGTTTCCGCAGGCTCAGGCCATCAGCGAGTCAGCTGTTTCGATTTCCATGCCCAGCAATATCCTGGCTGACAATCTTGGACGTTCGCTCTTTGCTACAGCACAAGACGAGTTACGCCCTGTTATGAACGGCATTTACTTCGACCTTAGTTCTGAGTGCCTGGCCATTGTAGCCAGCGACGGTCATAAATTGGTACGCAACAAGGTTCTTACCATTCGAAGCGAACAGCCTGCTGCATTCATCCTGCCCAAAAAGCCTGCCACCCTGTTACGTAACGTGTTACAGAAGGAAGGCGGAGACGTCACCATTCGTTTTGATGAGCGTATGGCTGAGATTATTTACGATGAAGGTAGCATCACCTGCCGCCTCATTGAGGGCCGTTATCCGAACTACAACTCTGTCATTCCGCAGAGTAACCCCAACATACTTACCGTTGACCGTCTGACGCTGCTCAGTGCCCTGCGCCGTGTCCAGCCGTTTGCCAATGACTCCAGCAACCTTATTCGCTTCCACGTTGAAGGTAGCATGCTTCAACTGAATGCCGAGGACTTTGACTTCTCGAAGACCGCTACTGAGCAGATGACTTGCGAATATAATGGTCAGCCCATGAGTATTGGTTTCAAAGGTTCGTCATTCATAGAAATCCTTAACAACTTTGAGTGTTCGGAGGTTACCATCCAGTTGGCTGACCCCAGCCGTGCAGGTCTTGTCCTGCCGTCAGAACAGCCTGAGGGTCAGGATGTGCTCATGCTCATGATGCCCATGTTGATTAATGATTAATAACTCTGACCATTCATGAAACTGAACTTACAGAAGCCGCTCGTCATCTTTGACCTTGAGACCACGGGACTCGACTTAGTAAAAGACCGCATCATCCAGCTGTCATATATTAAGGTATATCCTGACGGACGGGAGGAACGTGTAAACGAACTGGTAAATCCTGAGAAGCCGATACCCGCTGAAGTGCAAGACTTAACAGGTATTACCGATGACATGGTCAAGGACAAGCCCACGTTCAAGCAGATTGCACAGCGACTCTGCAATGCCTTTGTCGGCTGTGATTTTGCCGGGTTCAACTCTAATCACTTCGATGTACCCTTGCTGGCAGAAGAATTCCTGCGTGCCGGTATTGACTTTGACTTCTCCAAGTGCCGTTTGATTGATGCACAGACCATTTTCCATAAGATGGAGCGTCGCAATCTGGCCGCAGCCTACAAGTTCTACTGCGGTCGTCGTATGGAGGATGACTTTGAGGCCCATCGTGCTGATCAGGACACCGAAGCTACCTATCGCGTGCTAATGGGTGAACTGGATTACTATACCGCAGAGCACCAATTGCAACTGGGCGAGAATCCTGAAGGGCGTACACTACAGAACGACATGCAGTCGCTCAGCGATTTCTCACGTCAGAACAACAATGTGGACTTTGCAGGACGTATCGTATGGGCAGACCGGAAGGATAAGGCCGGTAATCCCATTCTCGATGCTAATGGTAAGCCTTGCCAGATTGAAGTATTCAACTTTGGTAAGCACAAAGGCGTACCGGTGGCCGATGTGTTGCGCTTCGATCCAGGCTATTACAGTTGGATATTGGGAGGTGACTTCACATACAATACCAAACAGGTGCTGACACGTATCAGACTGCGGGAAGCACAAAAGTAACGAATCTATCCCCTCCCCAAGGGAGGGGAATCTTAATTAATAGAAGAGCAACATGTTAGAAGGAAAGAAAATAGTTCTTGGCATTACTGGCAGCATAGCTGCCTATAAGGCTTGCCAAATCATCCGTCTGTTAGTCAAGGCTGGTGCAGAGGTACAGGTGGTCATCACTCCTGCTGGTAAGGAGTTCATTACTCCTATCACGCTGTCGGCACTCACCCAGAAACCCGTCATCAGCGACTTTTTCTCACAACGTGACGGAACCTGGCATAGCCACGTGGCCTTGGGTCTATGGGCCGATGCCATGCTCATAGCGCCTTGCACAGCATCCACGCTGGGTAAGATGGCTCATGGCGTAGCCGACAACATGCTCATTACAACCTATCTGTCGATGAAGGCTCCTGTCTTCATTGCTCCAGCAATGGACCTCGACATGTATGCCCACCCTACCACACAACAGAACCTTGACATTCTCCGTTCCTTCGGCAACCAGGTTATTGAACCTCAAAGTGGTTTCCTGGCTTCTGGTCTTGAAGGCAAGGGGCGCATGGAAGAGCCGGAGAAAATTGTAGATTTCCTTGATTCTTCACTCACCACTCTTCCCCCTTCACTTTCAGGCAAGAAGATTCTCATTACTGCCGGACCCACTTACGAGAAAATAGACCCGGTGCGTTTCATCGGCAACTATAGCAGTGGTAAGATGGGGTTTGCCTTGGCTGAGGAGTGTGCCCGTCGCGGTGCAGCGGTAACTCTGATTGCCGGTCCTGTCAGTCTGCCCACCCCTGCCCCGTCCATCCGGCGTGTTGACGTAGAAAGTTGCGAGGAAATGTATCAGTCAGCAGTTCAGTATTTTGCTGATTGCGATGCCGCCATTCTTTGTGCAGCCGTATCAGACTTCCGTCCGGAAACTACTGCCGATCAGAAAATCAAGCGTGAGGGTGACGACCTGGTCATCCGTCTGAAACCGACCCATGATATTGCTGCCGAGTTAGGACGCATGAAGACCGCACGTCAAAGACTGGTAGGCTTTGCGCTCGAAACAAATGACGAAGAGCGTAATGCCCAGAAAAAACTGGAGAAGAAGAACCTCGACTTTATTGTCCTGAACTCACTCCAGAACAAGGGTACCTGTTTCCGCTCCGAAGAGAATCAGATTACCATTCTCTCGCGCAACAACAAAAAGGACTTCAGCAAAAAGCCGAAGTCCAAGGTCGCTCAGGACATCATCGACGAGCTGGAGGCTTTATTATAGCTTCACTTTCACTTTTACCTTCTTGCTCTCATTGTGCAGACGGTTCAGCGCTGTTACCACGTAGGTATAACGCTGTGTACCGTTTGCCAATGGCAGTCGGTAAAAAGTGTCCGTAGTGATGGCTACAATATGTGAAGCATCGTCAATGTTGACCTTCTCGCCATGTTCAAAACGGTAAATGACATATTCTATGGCTTCACGCTTCCAGTCGTTACCTTTTGGAGCCGTCCAGAAAAGCACATATTCATTGGGACCTACCCAGACATCTTTCACCTTACGAGGCTTGCGTGGCGCTGTCTTGGTGATGAAAGGCATCTCTGGCTGAAGGGCAGGTGTACACCAGTACTGCTGTTGCAGACGTGTAGCATATCCCCCGACATTATCCACAGCAGCCTTGGCATACCACAGTACGGTACCCTTGACATTGGGACACTCTGCATAGAGGGCTTGCTTCTGTTGTTGTTGTCCGAACTTGACAGTACGCTCAATATCCTCTCCGATGACGAGCGGCCTTTTACCTGCATGGCGGTCCCACCAGTGTATCAGTTCGTTGTAGTCGGCTGCACGGTTGCCTATTTCCCAATATATCTGTGGTACGTTATAGTCCAGCCATCCATTGTTCACCCAAAGCAGAATGTCAGCATAGAGGTCGTCATAGTTCTGTAGGCCGTTGGTATTGGAACCATTCGGGTCATTCTTCTTATTGCGATAAATACCGAAAGGTGAAACACCCACCTTTACCCAAGGTTTGATGGTATGCACCGTTTCATACACCTGTTTGACGAACAGGTTTACCTGATGACGTCGCCAGTCCCCACGATTGCTGATTCCATTGGGATTGGCTTGATAGGCAGCATCGTCCTGAATCACTTCTCCTGCAGCGGGATAAGGATAGAAATAGTCATCGTAATGGATGCCATCCACGTCATAACGCTCAACGATGTCAGCTACCACACTGCAGATGTAGTCGCGGTTCTCCTGTAGTCCGGGGTTCAGAATGAGTTGGTTGTCGTAGGGGAAAACGCGCTCCGGATGCTGAATGCAGATATGGTTGGATGCCAACTGGCTGGTGGTCTTCGACTTGGCACGATAGGGATTAATCCATGCATGCAGTTCCATTCCACGCTGATGACATTGCTCAATCATCCATTGCAACGGGTCCCAGTACGGACTGGGTGCCTTTCCCTGTTGACCTGTGAGGAAACGGCTCCACGGCTCCAGGCGACTCTCATAGAGGGCATCGCACTCAGGGCGAACTTGGAAAATGATGACATTGACACCCATCTGTTGAAGTGCATTGAGTTGTGATGTCAACGTTTGCTGCATCTGTTGTGTTGACTGACCAATCCACTGGCCATTGACGGCTTGAATCCATGCACCGCGAAATTCGCGTTTAGGCTGGGCATGCACCATCCCCACTGACAATAATGCAACAAAAAGGAGCAGTAGTATTTTCTTCATTGTTTAGTAATATTAGTGTATTTTACATTGACGAAGAATTAAAGATGACAAGCGGCAAGAACATCCGGTATCCAGTTACTGCCATTCTCAGGACACAACGTATGGAAGCCCATCTGACTGGCAGCGGCAACATTGCGTGGTCCGTCATCTACAAAGAGACAGGAAGAAGGAGCAATTTTCTCCTCCATCAACATCTTGCTGAAGAAGATGGGGTCCGGTTTCATGACGTGCTGTTGGTAACTCAGATAACAGGAATCCACATAATGGGTAATAGCGTGTCCATGACCGTCGAAGTCAGGACTCATCACCCACGACATCATATAGGGATTGGTGTTCGAAAGCAGGATGACACGGAAGCCCTGCTGACGCAGGTGCTGCAGACAGTCGAGGTTACGCTGTGGTACCTCCTTGGCATAGCCCAGCCAGGCATGGCGGCACTCCTCGTAAGTCACCTCACGTCCTATCTGCCGTCCCAACTCCACACGGAAAGTCTCTGCATCAATGGCTCCCTGTTCCAGGTCGCCAAAGATTCCCCCTTGTGTGTATGGGTCCAACTGCTGTCTTGCGTCACGGAGTCCCAACTCCTCAAATCGTCTTACCGCCTCGTCATGACTCAACGTCATCACAACGCCACCTAAGTCGAAAACAACATTTTCTATCATTCGTCAAAAAGTTTCAGTTTGTTTTTACGTGCCTCGTCCAGAGACAATAGTTGTTTCTGTTCGTGGGCATAGTTATCACGCATGTGGGCATAACGTTCCGACAGTTCATCAGCGACCGTCTGTCCCTCATTCATCAGCCGTTGAGCCATGAGCGCATTCTGCGAGGCATCCTTCATCCATACCACCGAACCGCCATAGACAGGTGCTATCTTCAGTGCCACATGCAGCTCGCTGGTCGTGGCCCCACCAATCATAATCGGGATGTGCAAACCGGAACGCTCCAACTCACGGGCCACATTGACCATTTCTTCGAGTGAGGGTGTGATAAGTCCCGAAAGCCCTATCATATCAACCTGTTCCTCGCGGGCTTTCCTGACAATATCCTCGGCAGGCACCATCACCCCCATGTCAATGACCTCGTATCCGTTGCATGCCATCACCACTGACACGATGTTTTTCCCGATGTCATGAACGTCACCCTTAACCGTGGCCAGGAGCACCTTCCCCTGACTTTTCCCGTTATCGTCGCCTTCACCAATATGGAAATAAGGCTGCAGAATGCTGACTGCCTGTTTCATGGTACGGGCAGTTTTCACCACCTGTGGCAGGAACATCTTTCCTTCTCCGAAACGTTGGCCGACAATCTTCATGCCCTCCATAAGCGGCCCCTCGATGATATCTACCACCCGCGGGTACTTCTTCATGGCCTCCTGTAGGTCTTCTTCCAGATGGTCAGCCACGCCACGTATCAGCGCATCCTGAAGGCGCTCCTCTATAGAGGCGATAGTATCTATAGTATCTATAGAAGCTATAGTATCTATAGTATCTATTGCATCCTGGGGTGCGGCAGCCAGCGCAATCAGTCCGTCAGGCTGTCCACGCAGGATGGCATCTTCGAGCGCAGTCAGTTGTTCCTGCGGTATATCGCTGTAGGTAACCTTCGTGGCAGGGTTGACGATGCCGAAGTCCATGCCCGCCTGAATGGCGTGGTAGAGGAATACGGCATGCATGGCCTCGCGTAGGTAGTTGTTGCCTCGGAAGGAGAACGAGAGGTTACTCACACCACCGCTGACATGGGCACCGGGCAGGTTCTGGCGAATCCATGCAGTAGCTCTGATGAAGTCGGCAGCATACATGTTGTGCTCCTCCATACCCGTTGCTATAGCCAGCACATTGGGGTCGAAGATGATGTCTTGGGGTAACATGCCTACCTGTTCCGTCAACAGACGGTAGGCACGGCTGGCAATCTCTACACGCCGTTCATAGGTTGTAGCCTGTCCTTGTTCGTCGAAGCACATCACAACAACAGCAGCACCATAGCGCTTCACATCACGGGCATGACTCAGGAACACTTCCTCGCCCTCCTTCAGCGAGATGCTGTTGACAATGCTCTTTCCCTGCACACATTGCAGTCCGGCAGTGATGACCTCCCACTTCGAGGAGTCAATCATGACCGGCACACGGGCAATATCGGGCTCGGCAGCTACGAGGTTCAGGAAGTTGACCATTTCCTCCCGTGCATCCAACAGTCCGTCATCCATGTTGATGTCAATGACCAGTGCACCATCCTCCACCTGCTTCCGTGCAATAGAGAGCGCTTCCTCGTATTTCTTTTCCTTGATGAGACGCAGGAACTTCCTTGAACCAGCCACATTACACCGCTCACCGACATTGGTGAAACGGGGCATTTCAGACTGTGCGTCAAGGTGCGCTGACACTTCCAGCAGTTCCAGGCCGCTAAGCCACATGGCATCCGGCTTCGGGGCAGGCACATGAGGCTTCTTATCTACAACCAGAGGGATGTATTCACGGATAAACTCATCGGTCGTACCACAGCATCCACCGACGATATTCACCAGTCCTTCATCAATAAGGGCACCTATCTTGGGAGCCATCGACAGCGGTGTCTCGTCATAAAGTCCCATGGAATTGGGAAGTCCTGCATTGGGGTAGGCACTGATATAATAAGGTGCACGGCGTGCCAACTGCCGCAGGTAAGGTGCCATCTGGTCAGCACCAAACGAGCAGTTCAGTCCTACGCTGAAGATGGGATAGGAACTGACGGAAGCCAGGAATGCATCAAGAGTCTGTCCGGAGAGTGTACGTCCGGCAGCATCGCTGATGGTGACACTCAGCATGATGGGCAGTTCCACCTTCCGCTGTTGCATGACTGTCATGGCGGCATCGATAGCAGCCTTGGCATTCAGCGTGTCAAAGATGGTCTCAATGAGCAGGGCATCCACCCCACCCTCTATCAGTGCATCCATCTGCTCGACGTATGCATCGAAAAGCTCCGGGTATGTCAGTTCACGATAGGCAGGGCTGCTCACGTCAGGCGACATGGAGCAGGTCTTGTTCGTTGGTCCGATGGAGCCTGCCACAAACCGAGGCTTGTCTGGCGTGGAGAAGTTGTCGGCACAGCGTCGTGCCAGCCGTGCCCCCTCCAGTGCCAGTTGGCGTGCCTGACGCTCCATCTGGTAGTCTGCCTGACTGATACGCTGACTGCTGAAGGTGTTGGTACTGATGATGTCAGCTCCCGCTTCCAGGTACTTGCAGTGAATGTCCTCGATAATCTCCGGGTGTGTCAGGTTAAAGGCATCGTTATTGCCTTTAAGACCATATTGCTGTATCATTGTACCCATTGCTCCGTCGAGTATGAGTATGCGTTCCCTGATGATGTCCTGAATCCTCTTCATCCCTTATCCTGTCTATATTTTCATGGCACGGTCCATTTCTCGCCGGTCCTCCTTTTCCTTCAGTGTCTGTCGTTTGTCATACTGTTTCTTACCCTTGCACAGGGCGATGTCCATCTTTGCACGTCCGTTCTCATCAATAAACACCAGCGTAGGCACAATGGTGTAGCCCGTCTGTTTCGTGGCGGCAGCCAGTTTGGCAATCTCCCGTTTTGTCAGCAACAGCTTACGGTCGCGTTTTGTTGAGTGGTTATTGTAAGAACCGTAGAAGTAGGTCGAAATATTCATTCCCTTTACCCACATCTCGCCATTGATGATGGTGCAGTAGGTATCAACCAGTGAGGCCTTACCCAGTCGTATGGACTTGATTTCAGTGCCTGTCAGCACGATGCCCGCCGTGTATTCCTCAATGAAGAAGTATTCAAACGAAGCCTTCTTGTTCTTGATTTGTATGGGACTCTTCTTGCGAAGCAGTTGTTGTTCCTTGTTCATTGTTCGATGGTTGCAAATTTCTCAATGTTCTGGTCGATGTATGCTGCTATCTGGGCTGTCCAGTCCTCCTCATGTTCTATGAATTCATCGTCAAGGTTGTCGAAGTCAGGGAACTGTTCAAACAGCGCCATGAAGTCCTCGTCCGAACAGTCCTTCTCAATAGCCGTACCATGTTTCGTGTAAAGTGTATGAGCTTCGTAGATGAGTTTTGACAGGTCGCGCAGTCCCCAGAGCTTCAAAGCCTTTGCCACAGGATTCTTGAACATAAACGGTCCGTATCCGTTATGGATGAGCTGTACGAAGCCACCGTCCATCACCTCCTCGTGCAGGGTGTCCCATGCCAGCAGTGTTATCTGGTCGCTTGTCAGCTGTCCCATGTTCTCGGCCGTCAGTTCTCCGCCGATGGCCTCACGTATTGCTTTGACAAAAGCCCCCACGAAGGCATCCATGCCCTCGCCGGCAGCCTGTCTCAATGTCTCATCCTTGATTCTAATGTCTGTCATATCTCTGATTATCTACTGTGCTCCTGCATTTAACTTATTCTCTTCCAGCTCAAAGAACTTGCCGTCGCTACCAATGCTGAATACCGATACGCCTTCCAGTTCGCGGCTGTCGTCAACATACGACTGGAACACCACCTGCATATAGATTTCGTAGCGACTGGTCACGCTGAACTCCACGCGTGTCTTGCCGAGGTCCTCTTCATCCACGAATTCCTCCTCCATGTCTTCCTCGTCAGGGGCCGACTCTTCGTAGATGGTCAGTTGGTCAATGGGGTTCCATGTCTTGCCGTCGAGTGTCACCATGTATGACACCGGTTCGTCCTTGGCATTCAGTCCGCCCAGCAGCACCACATGGTAGCCCTTTTCGGTGTCAGGCAGACGTATCGCCTTGGTCTTTGTCAGTCCGTTCACACCCAGGAGCGGCGGCACCATCGTGGGTGGAATATCCGCATACCCAGGCATTGAACGCTCAAAGCCCTCTTCGTAGGTTACGGGCAATGTCTGTAGCGGCAGCTGTGCCAGCATATCCTCCTCGGTGGCGACATGCCTCTGAGCCGACTGCACCCGTGCGAGCTGCTCCAGACTGTCCTGCCGCAGCAGTTCTTCCTGTGAGGGTAATGGTCTGCGGCCATTACACCCTGCCACGCATACCAAGGGTAGTAACCAAGCCCACCACTGCTTCATGCCGACCCGTTTTTACGCCTTCTTGGGGTTGTTCTGTTCAAACACCGCCATGCGCTCGTCAAGCTGTGCGTACTGGTGGTCCTCAATGAACGAGGTGCAGACGCGCAGTCCTTCCTGGTGTGAGCCGGTCGTGATGAGGCAGATGGCAGAGACACCATAGTACATCAGTTCGTGTGCCAGTTCTCCGCTGGTCATTCCCGGGTACCCGATGGTGAAGTAGAAACCGTCGGCAATGGGCTCGTCAAGGTCCTTGTCATAGACAATGGTGAAGCCGTGACGCAGGAAAATCTCCTTCAGCTTGTGGGCACGCTCTCCATAGACACTCACCTCCTTGCGGAAGTCGTAGGTGCCGTCAGCCGCAGCCTTCAGCATGGCAGCCATTGCATACTGAGCGCTATGGCTGGTACCACTGGACAGGGCATAGAGCATACGCGTTGAGAATACCAGTCCGAAGGGCAGACCCTCATAGCGCTGTGCCAACGCCTCGAACTTACGGTGGAACAGTTTGTTGCTGATGCAGGTCACACCGATGCGCTCGCCTGCATAGCTGAACGCCTTACTGCCTGAGATGAGCAGCATGTAGTTGTCGGTATAGCGGGCTACGGTAGCCTGATAGGGCGGCTCAAATGGCTTGCTGAGGTTCTTACGGAAGTCCATGGCGAAGTAGGCAAGGTCTTCCATCACCACCACGTCATACTGCGTGGCCAGCGTACCGATGGTCTTCAGCTCTTCCTCGCTCATGCAAATCCAGGCGGGGTTGTTGGGGTTGGAATAGACGATGGCGCAGATGTTGCCCTTCTTGAGATAGCTCTCCAGTTTCGCACCCAGCTTGTCACCGCGGAAGTCATAGACGTCGAAAGTCTCGTACTTCACCCCCATTACCTGCAGCTGCATCTTCTGCACGGGAAATCCCGGGTCGATGAAGAGCACCGTGTCCTTCTTTCTGTCACATTGCGAACAGGTCAGGAACGAGGCAAACGTTCCCTGCATGGACCCTGTTACGGGCACACAGCCTTCAGGGGCAATATCCACGCCGATGAATGCCTTGACAAAGCGCGAGGCTTCCTGCTTCAGCACAGGAGCGCCCTGTATGTCGGGGTAGCTGTGGGCTATGCCGTCTTGCAATGCCTTGATCTGCGCATCGACACCCACCTGTGCGGCAGGCAGTCCTGGAATACCCATCTCCATCTTGATGAACTCCACGCCCGAGGCCTTCTCTGCCTTAGCAGCCACTTGTTTTACCTCGCGAATGGTGGCCTTGGCAAAATCCTTGATACCAAGCTCAGCAATCAGGCTATCTACTATTTGCTTGTCAATTGGAGTACGTGAGCCCCCTAAGTTTGAGGGTTGGGTGTCTGAACAAACCTTATTCATTTTTTTATAATCCTTTAATGTGTTAAACTTTGGAGTCTGTCCTCGTTCAGACCCCTGTCGCCCCCTAACTTAGGGGGCATATGAACGGCCTATGGCCAAAGCCTTGATGTTTGCTTCAACAACTGCCTCACCCTTACGTCCGAAGACACTACGTATGGCGTCTTCCAGTTTCTCATACTCTATGTCAAGTGCTTTCTGTGCAGCACCCAGCAGGATAACGTTGGCCGAGCGGGGCACGCCGTTGTCCTTGGCTGCCTGTTCAATGTCGAGCACAATGACGTTGGGCAGCTTGTTCAGGTCGGCCTTTATCTGCTCTATGTCAGGATAGTTGGGAATGTTGACGAACGGTGTGCTGGACGTGATAATCCAGCCATCCTTCGACAGGAACGGCAGGTAGCGCAAAGCCTCCATGGGTTCCATCGAGATAATAACGTCAGCGCCGCCCAGAGGAATCAAGTCGCTCTGGATGGGGTCAGACGACAGGCGCAAGTTCGACTGCACGTCACCGCCACGCTGTGACATTCCGTGCACCTCGGCCTGCTTGATGTATAGGCCGTCATTCATGGCAGCTTCACCTATTATGGTAGCAATGGAGAGGATTCCCTGACCTCCCACTCCACAAAGAATGATATCCTTTTTCATTAATGTTAAAAAGTTAAAACGTTAAAATGTTAAAATTCTATTTGTTTTTTGAACTATTGATAATCTTTACCAATGTTCCTGTTATTTGTTTTGCATCATTATCTAACGATATGTATGCTTTCTCGTCAATTATTTCGGATTTGTACAAAAGTTCCAACCAATATTGAGTTTCATTAGCTTCCTTTAAAGCAATACTCATCTTATTAACAAAATCAGCTTTGCTTTGGGCAAATTCGCCTTCATATACATTAGCACCGATACTTGTACCGGAACGAAGCAACTGTTTTGAAAGAACGAATACTTTTTTCTCATCAGTCAAGTATTTATAAAACTTAACTATTCGAATCGAAAAATTCATACAAAGTTCACTAACAATACTCTTTGGCATGGTTTTCGTTTTTTCACTTTTTCACTTTTTCCCTTTTTAACTTTCTCTGCAGCGTCTGCATACACTCACGACGAGGAATGATGACACTCACACCGTGGTAGTTCAGTTCTTCCTCGATGGTACGCGTAATCTCCGGCATGTTCTTGGGCAGCGGAACAACCACCTTCAGGTGTTCGTCGCTGACACCCAGTCCGCGGCAGATGGCCTCAAACTTGTTGGTGCCGGCAGAGTCCTGTCCGCCCGTCATGGCCGTTGTCAGGTTGTCGCTGATGATGACCGTGATGTCGGCCCCTTCGTTGACAGCATCTAAGAGACCCGTCATGCCTGAGTGGGTAAACGTGGAGTCACCGATGATGGCTACTGCAGGCCACTGTCCGGCATCGCTGGCACCCTTGGCCATCGTGATGCTGGCACCCATATCTACACAGGAGTGGATGGCCTTGTACGGCGGCAGGAAGCCAAGCGTGTAACAGCCGATGTCGCCAAACACACGGGCGTTGGGGTACTTCAGCAGCACCTGGTTCAGCGCAGCATAGACATCGCGGTGGCCACAGCCCTGACACAGAGCAGGCGGACGTGGTGTGACGTCCTCACAGGGAGCATAGTTCTCGTCAACGGGAATGTCAAGTGCCTTCTTAATCAGGTCGGGGTTCAGCTCACCTGTACGCGGCAGCTGACCAGTCAAGCGGCCACGGATGACGGCATTGCCAGGCATCACGCCACGCACCTGGTCCTCAATGAACGGCTGGCCCTCCTCGCATATCAGCACCTCCTCGCAGTCGTCCGTCATGCGGCGGATGAGCTTCTTGGGAATGGGGTACTGCGAAATTTTCAGCACAGGGTACGGACAACCGTTGGGAAAACACTCCATCAGGTAGTTGTAGGCTATGCCCGAGGCAATGATGCCCAGCTGCTGGTTCTCTGCGTCAATATACTGGTTGTAGGGACTCTCGACCGAGTTCTGCTCCAGCAGCGGCTGCTGACCAGTCACCACTACGTTACGCTTGCGGGCAAAGGCAGGCAGCAGCACCCAGTTGGATGCCTTCGCCTCGTAGTTCAGTTGGTTCTGCTCACGCGGTGTCTCAGCCACGTTCACCACAGCACGCGAGTGGGCCATGCGGGTGGTGACACGCATCAGCACAGGCAGCTGCAGCTGCTCCGACATGTCGTAGGCAAAGGCCATCATGTCGTAGGCCTCCTGCTGTGTGCTGGGCTCCAGCGTGGGCACCATCGCAAACTTGCCGTAGAAGCGTGAGTCCTGCTCGTCCTGTGAGGAGTGCATCGAGGGGTCGTCGGCCACCAGCACCACCAGTCCGCCGTTGGTACCCGTCATGGCAGAGTTGACAAACGGGTCGGCACACACGTTCAGTCCCACATGCTTCATGCAGACCAGCGCGCGCTTTCCCATGTAGCTCATGCCGAGGGCAGCCTCCATGGCCGTCTTCTCGTTGGTTGACCAGCGGCTGTGCACCCCGCGCTCCTTGGCCAGCGGCGACAGTTGGATATACTCAGTGATTTCGGTTGACGGCGTGCCTGGGTAGGCATACACCCCGCTCAGTCCTGCATCGAGCGCACCCTGAGCAATGGCTTCGTCGCCTAAAAGAAGTTTTTTCATGTCTTTAGTTTTTGTTTCTAATTATTCTTTTTTGCTGTTTTCGTCGTTAAAACGAAAGCAGTGCTTCTGTAAGCCGGGTTCTGTCTCCGCTTGCGCGGCGCTTGCCATTTATCTACCCTGCTGGTCACCCAAACAGGTTTAGCCTTGCGGCTTAGCGTTCTACCCTCCGTCGTGACCCTGGGGCAACTCGGGCGGACAACCCTCAGCCGACGGTTTACATGAACTTGCAACTCCCGGATGGCACAGCCCGTTGGTCGCCCAGCGGCTGGTGGTCTCTTACACCGCCTTCTCACCCTTACCCTTGCGGGCGGTTATTTTCTTCTGCCACACCCTTGCCGTCACCGACAACTTCCATTTTCAGAAGCGGGATGTCCTGTGTTGCCCGGACTTTCCTCTCGCCTTACGGCCAGCGGCAAGCCGAAACACTGCTTTCGGTTTGCAAAGGTACGAATAAGTGAGTAAAATGCAAAATTTATTTTGACATTTTCGAACGGAAGTACCTTCGACGACAGTCAAAGGTAGTGCAAACCGAGCGAAAAACCAAATTAATCAATAATTATTTGAGTTTTTCCGAGGTGCAGCCCGCTCGGCTCTGCCGCTTTGTACCTTCAGGTCAAAGAACCTTCGACGACAGTTACGACCATCTCCGCCATCATACATGAAGTTTTTCCTTAATTATTTGTCCGTTTGAAAGTATTTCCGTAATTTCGCAAAAATTTCGGTGCGAATAAATGTTAATTCAAATAATAAGATGACTATATCTCAGATAGTTGAAAAGAAGTTCAAACGTACAAAGGACAAGTCGTTG
>Ga0247609_10000251_pt1 | contig 78438 bp, 63 predicted proteins | sample 172DNAGHGlowgp2_FD_193487 | JGI IMG/M metagenome (GOLD analysis project Ga0247609, IMG submission 193487) | Sheep rumen microbial communities from Palmerston North, Manawatu-Wanganui, New Zealand - 1728 DNA GHGlow gp2 | ecosystem: Host-associated > Mammals > Digestive system > Stomach > Rumen ...
CAAGATCATTCTTGAAAATCAAGAATTAAACTTACTAAAGGATGTCAATCTAATCAATAAAATAAAAGAAAAGATTGATGAAGATACTACCCGTGGTGAAAACAACAATTGGAAAGATTAAAACGGGTCGGGGACACGGGTTGGGGACTTTGGTGAGCACTTCTAAAACGGAAAAACAAAGATGCTCGCTGTCCCGGTTCCGGTGAGTACACCGTGGATCATGAGAACCGTCCCCAAATTTCCTGGTCCCCATGATTCATAATTCAAGGTCGAAGTCTGGTAGATGCTCGCTGTCCCGGTTCTGGTGAGCACTTTTTCAAATTAAAACATAAAGAGAAATTTATATGTATTTACAACGGCGGGGAAGTAGATGCTTCCTCGTTGTTGTGATTACTTATTCCGAGCCGTAGTGAGGTGGGGTACTTGGTTACTTAGTGCCGTACTAACTGGTACTTTCTGCCGTAGAAACTACCACTTTGGGTTATGGAAACCTATGGTTTGGGTTACTTAAAATGGTCAATTAGTTGTCATCAATGCTCAGGTGCCACTTCACCGAGGTTCAGATGCCACTTGAAGCACCTTTAGGTGGCACCTTAGTATCAGAAGGAAGAGATAAGATGCAAAAAATGGTTATAAGCAAGAATATGTGAGAAAAAAATTGTAACTTTGCAGAGGAAAACAAAAAATTATGTTTTTACGTAGAACATTGAGCAGCGTGCTGCTGCTGTTTTTCATGTTGACGGCATCGGCACAGGATATGACGGTACGTACGGGATGTCGCAGGGGAACGCCAAGGCCGGAAGGCCTGGTGATGCGCCGCGGTGCCCCCGACAGTCAGCCCAAACAGGTAGGAGGCAACTTCTACCACGGTGAGCGCCACCAGCTGGTGGTGCTTGCCGCTTTCAACGACCGCACCTTTGTAGGCGACGAGGATGCTACCTTAGTCCAATGGAACCTCATCTTTAATGCCAGGAACCTGACGGAGACACCCTTCCGAGGTTCCGTGCACGACTATTTCTATGCGCAAAGCTATGGTACCTTCGACCTTACCTTTGACCTGGAATATGTCAAGGTGAAAGGCGATGCCGTGAAGTATGCCAGCGATGCTGACGACGACGAGAACTCGCAGTATCTGGTGCAGGACATCATGGAGCAGCTCGTGCAGAATCCTACTATCGACTGGAGTCTATACGACTGGAACGGCGACGGTTTCATCAACCAGTTGCTCATCATCTATGCCGGTCACGGTATGAATGACACCAGAGGCGACAACCTGATATGGCCCCACCAGTGGTGGATGAGCGATCACCTGAAAGATGGCCAGATGGGTGTCTATTGCGACCCTATCCCCGTCACCTATAATGACAAGGAGTATAAGGTAGATTGCTACTGTGCCTTGGCCGAACTGACCAAAGATAATGATTACGGCTCTTTCGGTACCATCTGTCACGAATACACCCACTGCTTCGGATTCCCCGACTTCTATAATGGTTCTACAAAATATGTCGGGTCTTGGGATTTGATGGATTATGGTAACTATAATGGAGATGGCTATTGTCCGGCAGGCTACTCTGCCCACGAGCGCTGGATGATGGGATGGCTGACACCTACCGAGTTATCGACAACTACAACCATCACCAATATGCCAACGCTGAGTGACGAGCCACAGGCCTACCTCATCCGCAACGATGGGCATCAGGATGAGTATTATATCATAGAGAACCGTCAGCAGATAGGATGGGACGCTGGACTACCCGGCAGTGGCATCATCATCTTCCATGTTGATTACGACCCTGACCTATGGGTAAGTACCATATATTATCCCAACACCTACAGCAACAAGCATTACATCATCATTCCCGCTAACAACATCCCTTCAGCAAGTTCGTATATTTGGCAGGACTGGGCCTACCCCTACAATGACAACGACTCGCTGACCAATAACTCTGAGCCGCCCGCTGTACTCTACCATGAGAATACCGACGGTACGATGCTGATGAACAAGTCGCTGTACGACATGGCGGTTGTGGGTGACTTGGCCTCCTTCCGTTTTGTTGTCAGCACGCCGACTGGCATTCTGGAACGGAAAGCCGAAGGCGTCCCGAAGGAACTCTACCGCATGGGACCTGTCGGCATCCTGCGTTATCCTAACGGAGAAACAAAAAAAGTGGTGAAGCCCTGAGCTTCACCACTTTTTCTTTTACTTTTTTACCTTTTTACCTTTTTACCTTTTTACTTTTTTACTTTTTCTCAGTTCCTGAACACCAGTCCGTCACCGAACTCGTCGATGATGATGGGCTTGTCGCGGTTCACCTCGTCGGCCAGAATCTTGCGCGAGAGGTCGTTGAGCACCAGGTTCTGAATGGCACGCTTGACGGGACGGGCACCGAAGTCGGGGTCGTAGCCCTCTTGTGCCAGGAACTGAATGGCAGCGTCGGTGGTCTCTAAGCGGATGCCCTGCGGCTCCAGCATGTCGGTGACGCGTTTCATCTGCAGGCGTACCACGTCGGCAATCTGTTCCTTCGTCAGCTGCTGGAAGGTGATGATCTCGTCGATACGGTTGAGGAATTCCGGGCGCATCGTCATGCGCAGCTGTTCGCGCGTGGCGTTGCTGGTCATGATGATGATAGTGTTCTTGAAGTTCGCCGTGCGTCCCTTGTTGTCAGTCAACCGGCCGTCGTCCAGCACCTGCAGCAAGATGTTAAAGACGTCAGGGTGCGCCTTCTCAATCTCGTCGAACAGCAGCACCGAGTAGGGCTTGCGGCGCACGGCCTCCGTCAGCTGTCCACCCTCGTCGTAGCCGACGTAGCCCGGGGGAGCACCAATCAGACGGCTGACGGTGTGCTTCTCCTGATACTCGGACATGTCGATACGTGTCATCATGCTTTCGTCGTTGAACAGGTACTCTGCCAGTGCCTTTGCCAGTTCCGTCTTACCCACACCCGTGGTGCCGAGGAAGATGAACGAGGCGATGGGGCGCTTCGGGTCCTGCAGTCCGGCACGTGAGCGGCGCACGGCATCAGAGACGGCCGTGATGGCTTCGTCCTGACCAATGACGCGGCGGTGTAGCTCTTCCTCCAGGTGCAGCAGCTTTTCGCGTTCGCTCTGCAGCATGCGCGTAACGGGAATGCCCGTCCAGCGGCTCACCACCTCGGCAATGTCGTCGGCGGTGACCTCCTCGCGCACCATTGCGTTACCGTCCTGAGCGCTGGCCAGCTGGTTCTGAATCTGCCTGATGTCGTCCTCCAGCGCCTTCAGTTTCGAGTAGCGTATCTCAGCCACGCGCTCATAGTTGCCTTCCCGCTCAGCTCTTTCGGCCTCGAATCGCAGGCTCTCCATTTCCTGTTTGTCCTGCTGGATTTTGTTCACCAGCTGGCGTTCGCCTTCCCACTTGGCACGGAACTGCGTCTCCTGTTCCTTCAGCTCGGCAATCTCCTTGTCCAGCTGCTGAATCTTGGGCTCGTCGCCCTCCCGCTTGATGGCCTCCCGCTCAATCTCCAACTGAGCCAGTCGGCGCATGATCTCGTCCAGTTCCTCGGGCACCGAGTCACGCTCCATGCGCAGCTTGGCGGCTGCCTCGTCCATCAGGTCGATGGCCTTGTCGGGCAGGAACCGCTCAGAGATGTACCGTTCCGACAGCTGTACGGCGGCAATGCAGGCATCGTCCTGAATGCGCACCTTGTGGTGGTTCTCGTAGCGTTCCTTCAGACCACGCAGAATGCTGATAGCCGACAGCTCGTCGGGCTCGTCAACCATGACGGTCTGGAAACGGCGTTCCAGGGCTTTGTCCTTCTCAAAGTACTTCTGGTATTCGTTCAGCGTTGTAGCACCGATGGCCCGCAGCTCGCCACGCGCCAGAGCCGGTTTTAGAATGTTGGCAGCATCCATGGCACCTTCGCCGCCGCCGGCCCCTACCAGGGTGTGAATCTCGTCAATGAAGAGAATGATACGACCCTCGGCCTTGGTCACCTCGTTGATGACGCTCTTCAGACGTTCCTCAAACTCGCCCTTGTACTTCGCACCGGCAACCAGCGCACCCATGTCGAGTGAGAAGAGCTGCTTGTCCTTCAGGTTCTCGGGCACGTCGCCACGTACTATTCGCCCTGCCAGACCTTCCACGATGGCCGTCTTTCCCGTACCCGGCTCACCTATCAGAATGGGGTTGTTCTTGGTGCGCCGGCTCAGAATCTGCAACACCCGTCGAATCTCGTCGTCGCGGCCGATGACGGGGTCCAGCTTGCCCTGGCGTGCCATATCGACGAGGTTCTTGGCATATTTCTCTAATGCCTGGAAGTTCTCGTCGCCGCTCTGGCTCTGCACTTTCTGGCCCTGTCGCAGTTCCTTGATGGCTGCCTCCATGTCACGCTCCGTGCAGCCGGCATCCTTCATGATGCGGCTGGCGGTGGAGTTGACGGTCAATAGAGCCCACAGGATGGGCTCACACGAGACGAACTCGTCACCCATCTTCTTTGCCAGGTCTTCGGCCTTCAGCAGAACGCTGTTGGTCTCGCTGCTCAGGTAGGGCTGTCCACCCTGTACGCGGGGCAGGTGCTGCAGCTCCTGATTGACGAGCATGCCGATTTGCTGTCCGTTGACGCCTAACTTCTGGAAGATGAAGTTCGTCACGTCCTTGCCTTTCTCCATGATGCCCTTCAGCAGGTGCACCGGCTCGATGGTCTGCTGCTGGGCCCGTTGCGCAGTGTTGACGGCTTCCTGAACCGCCTCCTGCGCCTTGATGGTCAGTTTGTCTAAAGTCATTGTTTACTCCTTTCTTATTTAATTTTTTTTATTCTTTTACCTTTTCCATAACAATCCCTGTGCCGCAGACTTGGTGTCCGACAAAATGACATAAACGACTGACGAAATGGCATGCGTATCCATGTAATAAAATCATCCCTTTGCACGTTATATATTATATGGTAAGTGAAGGAAGAACAGAGTGGTGGGTAGTGGCTGTTGCTGCCTTGCAACATTTTCTGGTGGATGCGCTGTGCGTGTGCTGCCTGTACATGCTGGCAGCCTCTCGTCCCCTTGCCGACCTGCTTTCCCTGTTTATTCTGTATAATGTATTAGCCTTCCTGACGCAGCCCCTGACGGGCTATGTGGTTGACAGGCTGAAGCACAAGCATTGGATGCTGCTGGCTTCCATGCTGTTGCTCACGCTGGCGACCATGATTACCATTGTTTTCGGTCTTTGTAGTAATTTCTCCCCTCCATTCAGGGAGGGGTTGGGGGAGGGTCTTCTTCCTCCATTCTGCGTGTGTCTGGGGGTGTGTCTCCTCGGTCTCGGAAATAGCCTGTTCCATGTGTGGGGCGGGCAGCAGGTCGCCGTACGGACGCAGAACGACATGCGTTCGCTGGGTGTCTTTGTTTCGACGGGGGCTTTCGGTCTTGCCGTGGGCGTCGTGTTCGCCTCTTGGTGGCTGCTCTTTGGTCTGCTGTTGGCACTATGCCTTTTGGCCATTGTGGTGACGCTGCCCCGGTTCCTCCCTGCGAGGGAGTGTAGTAATTACTCCCCGGAGGGGTTGGGGGAGGGTCTCCTTCCTCCATTCCGGGAGGGGCTGGGAGTTGGTGTCCTCCTCCTCGTCTTGGTCATCGTAGCCCTGCGCTCCTGGCTTGGTGAGGACCTTACGGCAGGCATCACGAAGACGCAGACGATGGTGTTGCTGCTGGGTTTCACGGCCATGATAGGCAAAGCGGCAGGTGGTTTCATGTGTAAGTGGTTAGGCATTGCCCTGGCCGTCATCTTGATGGTCGTCGGTACTGCCGTTTGCTATTTCCTAACCTCTAACCTCCTAACCTCTAACCTCCTAACCCTTTTACCCTTATTCCTCGTCAACTGCACCATGCCCGTCACCCTCTGGCTGGCCAACAGGCTGTTACCGGGACGCGAGGGGTTGGCCTTCGGTCTGCTGGCTGCCGCCCTGATGCCGGGCTATCTGCTGACAGACGCAGCCCTGAGAGCCTATGCAGTTCCGCTTGTCGGTACCATCATCATCGAACTGGGCGTGTTATACCTCCTGCGTGAACACAGACCGCGTGTGCTGTGGGCGTCTGTAGTCATCAACGTCCTCACAAACCTGCCCCTGAACCTGCTGGTCCGTCACGGCTGGCTCAGCGACCTGCCGTCCTTGCTCTTGGCCGAGGTCGCCATCGTGGTCATTGAGACGCTGTGGTACTACTGCTTTGTCCGACAGTGGCGCCAGTCCTTTGTCTATGGCTTGCTCTGTAATGCCATCAGCTTCCTCGTCGGAATGCTGTTCCAGTTGCTGTATATGATTTTTTTAACCCTTTAAATACTTTATCTTATGATGTTACAACAATTATTATTAGACATTGCCCCTTATCCCCGAGAGCGGTTCATTCGTTACGATACCGTCAGGGGAACGGTACCCGGAGTGGAGAATGCGCCCGACACGGCAGTTGCCGCTGATGCTGGCGACACGGCGACGGCAGCGCAGGACTTCGTGGCAGGTGCTGCCGGTGGCGGTGACGACATGACCATGCTTTTTGTAGCTGTTGGCGTGGTGTTCATGGCCTTGGCTCTTTGCCTTTATTTCGTTTATTCCTATCGTCGCTCGTATCAGTTGAGACTCAAGTAGCATAGGCTGGCAGGCTTAAAACGAGAAAGCGGACTGCAATCAACGTGCAGCCCGCTTTCTCGTTTTGGTTCTTGATGAAAAAATTACATGGTAACTTCCACAACATGCTTGCCGGCAGAGTAGGGGACAATGGTGCCGTCGATAGGCTTGCCATCGAGGGTGATGCTCTTTACGCCTTTCTGACTGCCATTTGGATGAATCGTAATTTCGTAATCTGCCTCACGGAACTTACGGCTAACGGTGTAGTCGCCGGCTGTCTCGGGCAGGCAGGGGTCGATGCGGATGCCGTCGTAGTCGGGCTTGATGCCGAGGATGAACTCCGAGACGGTGTACCACATCCAGGCAGCGGTGCCCGTCAGCCATGAGTTCTTGCCCTCACCGGGCTTGTAGGCATCCTTTCCGGCTACCATCTGGCAGTTGACATAGGGCTCCACCTTATGCAAAGTCTGATACTTCTCTTCAACGTACGAGGGGAGTATCTTGGCGTAGTGGCTCCAGGCATCATTGCCGCGTCCGGCGAGACACTCACCGATGATGACCCAGGGATTGTTGTGGCAGAAGATTCCGGCATTCTCCTTGTAGCCCTCAGGGTAACTGGAGATTTCGCCATATTCGTAGATGTACTTGGTGAAGGCGGGATTGTTGAGCACCATGCCATGTTCACATTCCAAGTATTTCTTACAGGAGTCGAGCGCCTTGCCGACCATGCCTTCCTCAGCACCTATCTCGGCCATCGTACACCAGCCTTGCGACTCGATGAAAATCTTGGCCTCGTCGCACTCCTTGGAACCGATTTTACGGCCGAAGTAGTCGTAGGCACGTAGGTACCACTCACCGTCCCAGCCATCCTTCTTCACAGCGGCTATCATGGCATCGACAGCCTGCTGCATGCGTTCGGCCTCGGCAGTCTTACCTATCTTCTTGCAGAGGGCAACATAGTCCTTGCCTGTGACGACGAAGAGTCCGGCAATCATCAGCGACTCGGCCTTGCTTCCCTCGCTCTTGTTCTCGGTGGTCTGGAACGACTCGTTGGGGTCCCACGAGAAGCAGTTGAGGTTGAGGCAGTCGTTCCAGTCGGCACGGCCGATGAGCGGCAGCAGGTGAGGACCGAGGTTGGACGTGACATGATCCATGGACACCTTCAGGTGCTCGAAGAGCGTCACTTCGGAGCCCGGCTGGTTGTCGAAGGGCACCATCTCGTCGAGGATGGAGAAGTCGCCCGTTTCCTTGATATAAGCCACGGTGCCGAAGATGAGCCAGCAGGGATCGTCGTTGAAACCACCACCGATGTCATTGTTGCCGCGCTTGGTGAGGGGCTGGTACTGGTGGTAGCAGCCGCCGTCGGGGAACTGGGTGGAGGCGATGTCGATGATGCGCTGGCGGGCGCGTGACGGTATCTGATGAACAAAGCCTACGAGGTCCTGGTTGCTGTCGCGGAAGCCCATGCCGCGACCAATACCGCTTTCGAAGAACGAAGCGGAGCGTGAGAAGTTGAACGTCACCATGCACTGGTACTGGTTCCAGATGTTCACCATGCGGTCGAGTTTCTCATTGCCGGTGCGTACATTATAAATATTGAGCAGACGGTCCCAATAGTCCTTCAGCTGAGCAAAGGCAGCGTCAACCTTGGCCGTCGTGTTGAGCTTGTCGATGATGGCGTAGGCACGCTCCTTGTTAATCACCTTCGGTGCCACGAACTTCTCCTCCTGCGGGTTCTCCACGTAGCCAAGCAGGAAGATGTAGTCCTTCGACTCGCCAGGCTGCAGAGTTACCTCAATGTAGTGCGATGCTATGGGGCTCCAGCCGTGAGCATGGCTGTTGCGGGGCTTACCCTCCATGACGGCATCTGGTTCGTTGAAGCCGTTGTAGAGGCCCACGAAGGTCTCGCGGTCAGTGTCGAAGCCCTGTATCTCGGTGTTGACGTGGTAGAACGCGTAGTGGTTACGGCGCTCGCGGTACTCGGTCTTGTGGTAGATGGTAGAGCCCTCAATCTCTACCTCGCCGGTAGAGAAATTACGCTGGAAATTTTCCATGTCGGTGGCGGCATTCCACAGACACCACTCCTCGAAAGAGAAGAGCTTGAGGTGCTTCACCTCGTTCGTAGTGTTGGTGAGCGTCAGCTTCTGCACCTCGGCCCAGGTCTTCAGGGGCACGAAGAAGAGTACGCTGGCCTCTACGCCGTTCTTGCGGCCGGTAATGCGGGTGTAGCCCATGCCGTGACGGCACTCGTAGAAGTCGAGCGGTGTCTTCATGGGTTTCCAGCCGGGCGACCACACCGTTTCGCCATCCTTGATGTAGAAGTAGCGTCCGCCATTGTCCATGGGTACGTTGTTATAGCGGTAGCGGGTGATGCGGCGGAACTTGGCATCCTTGTAGAAGGAGTAGCCGCCGGCGGTGTTAGAGATGAGTGAGAAGAAATCCTCGTTGCCCAGGTAGTTGATCCAGGGCCATGGTGTGCGCGGGTCGTTGATGACGTACTCGCGCTGTTGGTCGTCGAAGTGACCGTAACGTTTGTTTTCCATTCTGTTCTTTGTTATAGTTATGATAGTTGTTATAGTTGCTATAGATGCTATAGATGTTCCTTTAGGAACTGGAGGGCGCGTTGCTGTGCCTTTTGGGGACACTCATGGCCCATGTCCCACAGCTCGGTTTGCAGTTGCTGGTCGGCACCTTGGCTGTGCCACACCTGGTGCATCTGGGCGAACGCCTTGCTGACGCCGGCCTCGTGGAACAGTTTGTCGCTGCGGCCGTTGATGAAGAGTAGGGCGTTGGGGCAGGCTATGGAGGCAATGTGGGGGTAGTCTAACCAGCGGCGCAGGCCGGGCAGACAGTTGGCAAAGCCGCCGTTTTCCGTGCGCTGGTAGCGGAAGGAGAGCTGGTCGTCGGTAGTGGTCATCCAGCAGATGGCCACAGTGGCCTTGATGTGGGGGCTCAGGGCGGCCAGCATCCAGGCGCGGTAGGCCCCCATTGAGAAGCCCATGCAGCCTATGCGCTCCTTATCGACGCAGGGCAGCGAGGCCAACCAGTCGGTGGCGTTCAGGTCGTCGTAGGTCATGTAGGCCGAGAGGTCAATGCCGTACATCATCATGTTGCCGGCTATCATGTCGTACTTCTCGCGTCGCGGTCCCTCCTCTTGTCCGCGTTCTCCCCACAGGGGTGCGTCGGTAGAGAGCACCACGTAGCCGTGCTGTGCCAGGTAGTCGCCCACGAACTGTCCGTCGTAGAGCTTGCGTACCCATGCGTCAGCGTCAGCCCTCACCGTGTCTTCCTCGCAAGCCAGCGGACGTATCATTTTCTCCTTGCCGATGAAGAGGTGTCCCCCGTGGTCGTGCAACAGGTTGACGGCAGGAAACGGCCCCTCGCCGTCAGGCACAAGCAGGTAGGCCGGTACGGTGTAGTATCGGGACAGGCGTATGTCCAGCTTACGGGCCTTGTAGCCGTTGCGCTGCTCCTCGGCAATTAATTGAGAATGGAAAATGGAGAATTGAGAATTATGATTACCTTGCTCAGCAGTGTTTCCGCCTTTGGAGTAATCGTAATTCTCCATTCTCAATTCTCCATTCTCCATTGGAGAAGGGGGAGGGGGAGTGAGCATGCAGTCAAAGACCTTCTGACGGGCGGCCTGCTTCCACTCCTTGAAATCCTTGATGTCGCTGTTGCCCCAGGCCAAAGGGTAGGTGAGGTCCTTCAGCAGCGAGTCGGCATAGACCGGCAGGTTGCGGCGGAACTCATACTTCTGACGGCGCTGGGCGTGCAGCGCCGTGAGACAGAGAACAGCCAAGAGGCAGCAGAGCAGTCGTTTCATGGTGTTTGCGCTCAGTTGGTATAGATGGACTTCAGCTGTTTGAGGCCGTCAATCTTGTAGGTGTCGCCACTTTTGACGACCGTCAGTTGCACCTCATACTCGTAGCCTTCGTACTTGAAGTTGACGTTGATGTGGTTCTCGTCGGCAATGCTGAAGGTCGTTGAGGTCAGCCCCATCGTGTCGCCGCCGCCCTCGTAGTAGAACATCCAGCCGGCAAAACACTCGCCGTCGCAGTCATAGTCGTAATTGTCCTTGAGCTGCTGCTGCGCATTCTTGGTGGTGTGGCGCTTGATGAAGGCATAGTCTGATATGCCCTCCTCCTGCTCTTCCCATTCGCCATAGAACTTCTCCACGAAGGCCATTTTGGCCCTTGCTTCGTCAAGGTTCACGTCTTGTGCAGCCGCCGTCAGTGGCAGCATGAGCATTAATAGTGCGAATAACTTCTTCATCCATTCTTCAGTTTTTAGTCGTTATTGATGCAAAGATACGACGAAGCAAGGATAAAACAAAGGAAAGCACCGAAATTTAATGCTTTTTTCACACTACGGCCGTCCCTTTACAGTTTCTTCTTCACACCTGCGTTCAGCTCCAGCATACCTACTAACGGGGATGTCTGCGTCAAGCTTTCTCCACCAGGATGCGGGCATCGACTGCCACGATGTCGTCACCGTCGGCCAACAGCGGGTTGATGTCCATTTCCTTGATTTCGGTAGCAAAGCGCAGCAGGGTAGAGAGGCGCACAATAATCTCGGCATACTTCTTCTCGTTGATGCCTGCCTGTCCGCGGGTGCCTTTCAGAATCTTGTAGCCCCGCAGCGAGTGAATCATGGAGTAGGCCTCGCCATAGCTCAGCGGTGCCAGTCCTGACTGCACGTCCTTCAGCACCTCGACGAAGATGCCGCCCAGTCCGCAGAGCACCACATGGCCGAAACGCTCCTCGTACTTTGCCCCGATAAACAGTTCGGTGCCGCGCAGCATCTTTTGTACTATGACGCCCTTGGCATCGTCGATTTTCATCATACGGTCAAATTCCAGCGCCAGGTGTTCGGGGGTGCGGATGTTAAGCGTCACACCACCCACGTCGCTCTTGTGGACAGGTCCCACCACCTTTGCCACAACGGGGAATCCCACCTTCTGGGCGAAGGCGATAAGCTCTTCTTTCTGTTCGCTCACCATCTCGGGAACCATGGGGATGCCGGCACAGGAGAGAATGGCTCGCACGGTCTGAGGCGATACGTAACCGTTCTCCTTGATGCTCGTGATAATCTTATGGAGTTCGGGAATGTCGATGCCGTAGAGCTGCACTTCGGGCGGAGCGGGCATGGGTGTCCGCATGATTTGGCTGAGGGCCGTGGCCAGCGTCACCTCGTCGCTGAAGTTCACATGCCCCTTGGCCAGGAACTCCGCCACCTCGGGACCTGCGGTGTGCAGGCTGGGTAGGATGGGGAAGATGGGTTTCTTGCATTCCAATATTTTCCTGTGCAACGTGTCGTAGGCTTCGTACAGCGTGGTGAGTCCCGGCGTGCCATAGATGACGGCAATGGCATCGATGTTGTCAAACTTATGTTCGCAGTAGTCGATGGCGGTTCCCAACTGCTCGGCCGTACCTGTTGCTAGGATGTCGATGGGGTTGGCAACGGCTGAACCGGGGAAGAGCTGTTCCTTGAGTTCGTCCGCCAGAGGACCTTCTATCTTCGGAACGTTCAGCCCGCCCTTGCTGAGGGCGTCGGTGAGCATGACACCAGGACCGCCGGCATGGGTGACGATGGCGAAGTTGCGCCCCTTCAGGGGAGGCAAGGTGAAGATACACCCCACGGTCGTCAGTTCCTCACGGGAGAAGCAGCGTACGATGCCTGCCTTGCGGAAGAGAGCCTCCACCGCCCCGTCGGACGAGGCAATGGCTCCCGTATGACTTGATGCGGCACGGCTGCCGCTCTCTGACGAGCCTGCCTTGATGGCAGCGATGCGACAGCCCTTCTTGATGAGGTTGGAAGCATGGAACAGCAGTTTGTCGGGGTCGGAAATGTTCTCGATGTACAGCAGCTTCACCAGCGAGTCCTTCTCGGGGTCGAAGTGGTCGTCCATGTACTGCAGCACGTCCTCAATGCCTATCTGCTTGCCGTTGCCGATGCTCCAGACACTGTTGAACTGTAGGCCCTTGATGACCGCACTCTCCAGGATGAACACCGCCGTGGCTCCCGAACCGCTGATGAAGTCAACACCCTTCGCGTCGAGTTTCGGGATAGGCTGTGTGAACACCGAGTGGTGCTGGCGGTTCATCAGACCGATGCAGTTAGGGCCGATAAGGGCGGCACCATACTGTTCGCAGGTGTCAAGGATGCGCTGCTCCAGTGCAGCGCCTGCCTTTGTCTCCTCGCCGAAGCCTGCCGAGATGATGATGAATGCCCGTACCCCCTTGTCGCGTGCCAGCAGTTCTGCCGTGTCGGGGCAGAACTTGGCAGGTATGACGAGGATTGCCAGTTCGGTAGGCGGCAGCTCCTTGATGTCGTGAAACACCTTGATGCCCTGCACTACGTCCTCTTTGGGGTTGACGATGCGCAGTGTACCTTTATAACCGCCCATGAGCAGGTTGCGTACGATGGCGCCGCCGGGCTTGTGCTGATTGTTGGAACCGCCGACAATGACGATTGACTGCGGGTCGAGAAGTTCTCTGTTTATCATTTTCTGTTTTTTTGTTACTTAATCACTTTGATGACGGCATTGGTGCCGTTCAGTTTCTTTCCGTTGTTGCTGGAGTTGATGCCTCGAATGCGTAGCTGGCGCATGTTCTTGCATCCATAGAAGGCGGAAGCAGAGCATTGTGGCTTCTTTCCGGAGCAGGTGACGATGTCAAGACTTAGGCAGTTGCGGAAAGCGTACTGCTTGATGCTGGTCTTGTCGCCTGGAATGGTGACGCGGAAAAGGCTGGTGCCCTGAAAAGCATTGGTCTCAATGTATTGTAATGTCTTAGGGAGGGTGATGTCTGTCAGCTTCTCTTGGTTGGCAAAGGCATTTTGTCCGATGCCCACCACCTGATAGGTCACTCCCTTGTGCTTCACTTGCGAGGGGATATCCACACGTCCCTCGTATGAGCCACGTTGATCACCGGTCACCTCGACAGCCTTCTTCGAAAGAATCTTGTAGTGTAGCTTGTTGTATGTGAACACCTGTTCGTCGCCGCTGGTTGTTGTAGTGGTTATGGTGTTAGAAGGTGGCGTGTCTGTAACATCCAGGTTTAGCTTGATGATGATTTCGGACCATTTGTTGCCATCCTTGTTGCGGAAGCCCATGGTGATATAGTAAGCTTTGGCATCGTAGGTAATGCTGATGGACTTGCTGTCGGAGGTCTTAGGCTCAAACTCAAACATGGTGGACATCAAGCGCAGCTCTCCTTTCCTCTGGTAGTCGTAGTCAATAGCCATTTTCGACTCGCCTCCGCCTGCCGTCTTCTCCATGCTGACGTTGACGGTGCTGCCTGGTTTCACCGTTCCCTTGAATTCCCAAGTCAGGGTTCCGCCTGCATTCTCCTTTTTCTTCTCCGTCACGTAGATGCCTGATACGCTGAATTTCATGCTCACTCCATTGCAGGTCAGCGTGGAACCGATTTTCTGCTGCGCCCATGCTCCCAGTGTTCCCACCATCAGCAGTGCGAGTATCACGATAAACCGTACAGCTCTTTTCATAGTCGTTGTAATTTTAATTATCCATTATCACTTCTTCCTATACCCTGCTGGCATGTTGAAGTACTTACTGTCCACAGAGGCGGGCAGCTCCACCGATGTGGCTTCGGTCGTGGTGATGCCCTTCTTGGTGTGGGCCACCTTCTTCAGCACGATGCCCTTCCAGACGTAGTACTTCGTGTCAGCGTTGGCATAGACGGTACACTCGCGGTTCAATACCTTGGCGGTGCCCTTCTTCTTCAACTTCAGTTTCTGCATCACGGGGTTGTTCATGTTCAGGAAGTTCAGTTCCGCATTGGTCACCTGCGTATAGGTCTTTGCCTGCGTGTTGAGGCTGTACGAGTTGTTGCCCTGTGTCAGCTGCAGCGTCGTCTGGTTACCCATCTTCAGCTCGCGGCGTTCCTGCTGTCCGTATTTGTCAAAGACCTTTGCCATCACGCCCTGGGTCGTTCCTGTCGTCACCTTATACTTCACCATGGCCCGTTCCACGTCGTAGCGCTTCGTCGTTGCTGTGGTCGTGGTGTTTGAATAGTGGTTGCGAATCTCGCTCATGGGGATGCCGAACTTCTTGGCGCCCTGCTCGATGTTGAACTTCTTGACCACAATCTTTCCGTCCTTGCCTACGCTGGTGGTCTGTCCGGGTTGCAGCACTTGCTTCTTCTTCGTCTTTTTGCTTGTCACATCTACCTTGCCTGCAAAGAGATAGACACTGGAGACACCGTTCTTTTCCTCCCAAGCGACAATGGTGCCGGAAATTCCAGATGCACATTGCGACATCTCAACTTCCAAAGTCTTTCCTTCAGCCAATTTCTTGACGTTGGCCCACATATTGCCCATTATCATCAAGAACTTATTTTTTTTCTTCTCTTCATTTTTGATAATGAGTATTGATTCTGGCTTGATGACGTATGTACTCATATCCTCCAGACCCAATATAGCTCCAGAATCCTCCTCGGTCTTAATGCGGTAGCACTCGTAGATAGGGGAGTCAATGTCAACAAATTCATAGGAGTCATCTTCCAACCAGTTTGGACGCATCTTCACCTCTCCGTAAAAGTCATTGAAGCGGATATGGCTGTCAATCATATAATATCCTATATCACTTCTGATATAATCGCAGTTGCAATCATCTACTGACTGCTGTGTAGTAGAAGGTCCTGGGACAATAGTTGTCGGAGCCCCTGCTTCAACGCGCCAACCGACATTGCAAACAAGATTCTTTCCACTATAACCACCTATTACTGTCCTGTCCCTTCTTCCGGACTTAAACATGATGGTAGCATCTATATGATCCGTCCCTTCTGGAACAGATATCTTCAAGCTGCCTGAGCCATTCTTGAAAATTTCCTCCCTTGGGGGCGCTGCCTGGCCTTCGTAAAATCCGCTGGCCGACCGCTTAGTAAAACGTACTTTTATGACGATGGTCTTCAGCGAGTCGGGTCCTTTCAACTTCTTTCCAGAGAGGGCTATGGTACCGCCCGGGCCTATCCGGCATCCATAGGAGTGGTGAACTTCATATTCGCTGCCGTATTTGTTTACCGCACTTGTTATCTCTCCGCCTCCGAAGGCGTAGAGCATCTCGCTGTCGCCGTACGATATCTTGTCGCTATACTGCGCCCACGCTCCCAGTGTTCCCGCCATCAGCAGCGCAAGTGTCAGAATGATGCCATTAATTCTTTTCATAGTCATTTGTCCTGACTTCTTTAACTTCCTTATTTAATCACCTTAATCACGGCATTGGTGCCTTTTAGCTTCTTGCCGTTATTACTGGAGGCGATGCCGCGAATGCGGAGTTCCTTCATCTTCCAGCATAGCTCGAATGCTGAGGCGGAGCACTGGGGCTTCTTGCCGTTGAGCGTTACCACCTTCAGATTGTCACAGTTTAGGAAGGCCCATTTCTTAACCTTCACCTTGTCTCCGGGAATGATGACATCCGTCAGGCCAGTGAATCCGAAGGCCTGTTTCTCTATGTACTGTATAGTCTTCGGAATGACTACCTCCGTCAGTTTAGTCTGACTGTTAAAGGCAGCCACTCCGATGCCCACTACCTTGTAGGTCTTATCATTATGCTTCACGATGTTGGGAATCTCCACGCGCCCCTTGCATACACTACGTACCTCACCCGTTACCTCTACGGTTTTTTCCGATAGAATCTTGTAGTGCAAATTGTTATACTTGAAGACGAGACCAGAGTTGCCCGTACCCACATGTCCATTGCCTGACGTGGAGTTGTTACTATTGGGCCTGCTTGGACTGGGTGTACCTGTGCCAGGGTGGCTGACCGTGGGTAAGTCTTGTACGGGCTCGTCGGCAAAAGGATTTTGTGCCGCAGTCGTTGTGAACCCTGCTATCAGCAGGATGAACAACAGGATGATGCCATTAATTCTTTTCATAGTTATTGTAGTTTTTAATTTTCAATTATCCATTATCACTTCTTCCTATACCCTGCTGGCATGTTGAAGTACTTACTGTCCACAGAGGCGGGCAGCTCCACCGATGTGGCCTCGGTCGTGGTGATGCCCTTCTTGGTGTGGGCCACCTTCTTCAGCACGATGCCCTTCCAGACGTAGAATTCCGTGTCGCTGTTGGCGTAGATGGTACACTCGCGGTTCAATACCTTGGCGGTGCCCTTCTTCTTCAGCTTCAGCTTCTGCATCACGGGGTCGTTCATGTTCAGGAAGTTCAGTTCCGCATTGGTCACCTGCGTATAGGTCTTTGCCTGCGTGTTGAGGCTGTACGAGCTATTTCCTTGTGTCAGTTGCAGCGTAGTCTGATTGCCCATCTTCAGTTCGCGGCGCTCCAGTTGCCCGTAGTTATCAAAGGCTTTGGCCATCACACCCTCTGCCGTACCTGTCGTAACCTTATACTTCACGATGGCCCGCTCTGTTTCGTAGCGTCTTACCTCGGCGGTATTCGTGTTGTTGTGGCGATTTGGGGTTGTTGGAGTAGTGGTTGTTGATGATGGAACACCTTGCAACTCCGATGTACTGATGCCATACTTCTTAGCCATCGCCTGAACATCGAAGGTCTGCAGTGTCATCTGCCCGTTTTTAGTTCCCGTTGCTACCTGTCCCGGCTTCAGTGTCACTTTCTTGTTGTTCTTCCTGTTCGTTACGTCCATCGAGCCTTGCAGCAGGTAGGCCTTTGTCGTGTTGTCGTCTTTCTGGAGTATGTAGATGGTACCCTTCGGAACAACGACTAGTTCGTTCGTTTCGAACGATGACGAAGGTTTACCGGAACGTTTCAGGTGTTTGCCAATGATGAATCCCTTGTAGAACGACCATCGGTCGGTGCCGTCGTCCAGTCGTTTGCGCAGCCATGCGTGGGTATTTCCTCTGAAGATGATTTCTTCGTCTCTGTGATAATTATTGTGCGTCTCACCCTTGCTGAGTGTCAGCCTCTCACCATTGGTGGCAATGTGGTCGTTGTAGAAAATGTTTGTGACATTCCTGCTGTCGATGTCAAACTGATGCCAGTTTTTTTCAGAGTTACACATAGTGGCATATTCTGAGGTAGAACCCCAGTTTATCGTGTATTCACTCCATAGCCCCTTGCAGTGTTTACAACGGTCATCGTCTGCTACGATATTCCACTTGAATTTGTTGCCGGGAACATCGGGCAATTCTTCTGCAACGTCCAAGTCGATACGAGTTTGGAATGTGGCATCAAGATATGCGTAAGCCAGGCAGACACTCACTCTGTCTGCATTTTTAGGCACTTGTAGGGAACGGCTCAATGCCCCCTTGCCTTTGTAAGTCTTTTTGATTAAGGTATTAGCGCCATTGGTTACTTCAACCTGTATCATGACCGAGTCCAGTGTGGTGTTGCCCTTGACCTTCTTGCAGGCCAGTGTCATTGCCGCACCAGGCTTTACGTTGCCCTTGATATAGCTGCCGATGCCCGCTCCGGCCACCGTAGTATTATAGTATGGATGCAAGTCATAGTTTGGAAACTTATTGTCTTCTTTCTTGTACGTCACCTTGCAGTTGGTGAAAGAATACTCCATCTTGCCGCCGTGCCGCTCGAAGGTGCCTTTATAGTTCTCTGCCTTCACTTCGTCCGGTTTCGGGGGTGTTGGTGTGGTGGCAGTCGTGGGTGGGGTGGTAGTTGTGGCGTTCTTTTTAACGTAGAAAGTCACTTCTACTTTCGCATAACGAGGTGCCGAAATAGGACGGGACATACTCAGTTTGATACAGTTGCAATTTTTGGGTATGGTGTAGCTGAAGTTTACTTCGGTGTCCTTTTGGACACTTGTGTGCGTCTCGTCCTTTATTTCTTTGCCTGCATCGTCAAAAGCCCTGAACACAAATTGTACATAGGGTGGCTCTTCCACCATATACATATTGACGAACTTCTTGTCGTTAGCCTTGGCAGTTGCGGTAATTGTTTCCCCAGGGCTGATATCTACTTTGTAATAGTGCTCGAACGGGTGCTCTTCGTTACTCTCGGTAATCTTACCGCCTGAGAAGGAGTAGGTTATGGAACACTCGTAATGGGACAGTGTTTCACTCTTCTGTGCCTTTACTGTTATCGCTCCTGCTACCAGTAGCGCAAGTGTCAGAATGATGCCATTAATTCTTTTCATAATCGTAGGTTTTTAGTTCTTGGGTACAAAGATAGTGCAAACCGAGCGAAAAACCAAAGGAAAATGTATTTTTCTTTGGTTCCCGAGGTGCAGCCTACATTCGAGACGTACCGAGTGTCCGGTCGAGATGTGCCGAGTGTCCGGTCGAGATGTGCCGTTTCTCTAACCTTTTCATACGGGAAAAGTAATCTGTGACTATAGTCAAATGAACATTCGACTGAAGTCAAACGATTATTTGACTGAAGTCGAATGTTCATTTGACTGAAGTCGCAGAATAGACAGGTAGGGGGAAAAGGTAAGTCTTCCCGTATAAAAAGGTTAGAGAGTAGGCATGGAAAAAGTGAGAGCGTACGGCCGTCAGGGCTGTTTGCGCAGATTGTAGAATGTGGCGTTCCCGATTTTGTGTTTGATGAGAATGGCATTATCGCCCGTTGAGAGTCGCCGGAGCCACTTGTCGGCCATGTAGTCAGTCAGCCCGAGGCGAACCATGAAATTGCGTCTTGACATACGTACGTGTTTAGCCAGGTAGTCGTTAATGAAGTCAATGACCTGTTCTTCGGTATATTCGTTACTACGCCCCACCTTGCCTCGTTCGGAAACGTTGTGGAAGTAGTAGCCATGTTCATACTTCAGCTTGTAGAGGAACTCCTTGTCGGGCGTGAACCCCACTCCCTCAATACAAATGTCGTTGCCGGTAATGTCGTTTGCATCGGTGAAGTGTGGCTTGTAGGGGTGGTTGTCTTCGTCGTAGCGCTCCCGGAATCCGAGTTTGAGAAAGAAGGTGCCAATGCCGTCTATGTGTACCCGGTGGTTGTCGGTCAGTTGTTGCACAATGCTGTCCTGCAGCACGATAAGTGCCGACAGTAGCCTCTCTGGCTGCATGCGTCCGTATTCTTTGAGCTTGCGTGCCATGTATTCGCTGTTGACCGTTCCTTTTGTTTCGTGTCGCACCTGGAAGGTGTCCTTGCCGTCCGCATCCTTTTTCGGATTGCGGTGGATGCTGAATTTAATATTGTATCCCATCGTATAGCGTGATGTATTATTTTATTGCAAAGGTACTAAAAAAATGAAAATTGAAAATAGGTAATTGATTTTTTTTATTACCTTTGCGGTATAATTATCATTCGTAGCGTATGAAAAAGACATTATTCATTGCGTTCATCAGTATAATGGCTATGCCTATGACGATGTTTGGACAGAGTTATAAGAATATGTGGAAACAGCTGGAGGAGGCAGTCCAGAAGGACCTGCCCCAGCAAGTGATTGACAAGGCGGAGCAGATAACGCAGAAAGCCAGGAAGGAACGGGAGTACGGCCATCTGCTGAAAGCCCAGCTCATGATGATGGGGATGCAGAGCAGCGTGTCGCCGGATTCGCTGCAGCCTGCCGTGAGCCGTCTGGAACGCGACCTTCAGGCCACGCAGGACGGTGCCTTGCGTGCCGTCTATGCCGCTGTGCTCAGCCGCATCTACAGCGAGAACCCCATGATGAACGGCGACTCTGCCAATCGGGCGTCGGCCAAGTACCGTGACATGGCGCTGGAGAACCCGGCGCTGCTGGCAGACACCAAGGCATCGAAGTTTGAGCCGATGGTGCTGAAGGGTGCCGACAGCCGCTACTTCAACCACGACCTGCTGAGTCTCGTCGGCAGTACGCTGGAGCAATACAGTCAGATGCATGCCGAGTACGTGCGACGGGGCAACCGTCCTGCCGCCTGTCTGAGTGCCCTCTGGGAGATGCGTCAACAGCGTTCCTACAGCTATTCGTGGGAAAACGCCCCCTATATCCACCGGCTCGACTCACTCATCAAGGAATATGGCGATCTGGACATCAGTGCAGAGCTGGCCCTGGAACGCTACGACTACATGACCAGCCGCACCGGTGCCTCGGAGGGCGAGCGCCTGCGCTATATCCATGAGGCGCTGGCCCGCTGGCCGAAGTGGCCGCGCATGAACGAGCTGCGCAATGCGGAACAGGAAATGACGAACCCGAAGTTCTCCGTACGTATGGACCGCGAGGTGCAGCGCACCGTGGGTAGTCAGGACGTCTGCCTCTATGACATGCGTAACATCAGTCAGCTGACGTTCAAGGTGTATCGGACGCAGCTCGACGGCACCACGAGGCTCGACCCCTCGGACGAGGACGACTATGACGAGATGAAGCCGCATCTGACGCTGTTGGCCGACCGGACGCAGACGTGTGCTTATCATATTAACGAAGACGAAAACGAAAACGAAGACGAAAACGAAACGCTTCGCTACGAAAACGAAAACAGAAAGAGGTATGCACCGTACGAAGAGTTCGAGGACACGCTGACCGTTGGTCCGCTGCCGCAGGGCGTCTATATGCTGGAGTGGACAGGAGTCGTTGCCAACTCCTCCAAGGGGGAGACGATGACCGTGCGTCGCTTGCTCTACGTGAGCGACCTCTACCTGCTGAGCGAGGCCATGCCGGGCAACCGGATGCGCTACGTGGTGGTGAACAGTCAGTCGGGACAGCCCGTCGGCGGTGCCCGCCTGCGACTGCTGGGCGATCGTGACAACGCGACCATCATGGAGACTGCCTGCGATGCCAAGGGCGAATGTGTCGTCAACATGTTCAAGTACCCGAAGGCACGTATCGCCTATGCCTTTACCGACACCGACCGCAGCTACTGTCCCACCCGGACGTACGGCCAGTTCGACTATAGCGAAGGGCGTGCCGACCGTGTGGAAACCGGCATCTTCACCGACCGCAGCATCTACCGTCCCGGACAGACGGTGCATGCCGCCGTGCTGGTGTATCAGGTGGACGACCATATCGATACCCGTGCGGCAGAGGGACATAAGGTGACACTGGTGCTGCGCAATGCCAACTATAAGACGGTGGAGGAGAAGGAAGCGACCACCGACAAGTACGGCAAGGCTTCGGCCGAGTTCGTCCTGCCCGTAGGACAGCTCAACGGCCGCTATACCATAGAGTGTAACAACGAGCGCCATTCGTTCCGCGTGGAAGACTACAAGCGTCCCACCTACGAGGTGACGTTCGACGAGGTAAAGACCACCTACAAGGCCGGCGACACGCTGGCCGTCAAGGGACAGGCCCGCAGCTATGCCGGTGTCGGTGTGCAGGGAGCCCACGTCACCTACAGCGTGAAGCGCCGCATCTCCTATTGGTGGCTTAGCTATTCGTGGTACTGGGACCAGGGTGCCTTTGGCCGTGGCTACGGTGACGAGACGCTGGCGTCGGGTGAGCAGGAGACGGATGCCGCAGGACAGTTTACCGTTGACGTGCCGCTCGTCCTGCCTGACGGCATCGATCCCAAGCGCCCCATGTTCTACCAGTATGTCATCGAGGCCTCGGTTACCGACCAGGCCGGCGAGAGTCATGAGGGATTCACCTCCATACCCCTCGGTACGCGTCCGCAGGTGCTGACATGTGACCTGCCCGAACAGCTGCTGAAAGAGGAGCAGAAACCCCTGACCTTCCACCTGCGTAACTCGGCAGGTAACGATATTGAGGGGAAGACCGTCCGCTTCCGACTGGACGGTGGCGAGTGGCAGGAAACGCTTACTTCCAACCCCTTACCTCTAACCTCTAACCTCACCAGCGGCCAGCATACACTGGTGGCCATCTGCGAGGGTGACACCCTGGAGCAAAAGGTCACCATCTTCAGTCTCGACGATACCAAACCCTGCACCAAGACCCCTGAGTGGTTCTACACCTCCGCATCACGGTTCCCCAACGACGGTACGCCCGTCACCGTACAGGTAGGCTCCAGTGACGACGACTGCCACGTGGTGTATTGCATCATTGCCGATGACAAGGTGCTGGAGCAGGGCGCGTTCGACCAGAGCAATGCCCTGTGGAACAAGAAGTTCACCTACCAGGAGCAATACGGCAAGGGTCTGCTGCTCTCCTTCGCCTGGGTGAAGGACGACAAGCTGCATGCCTACCAGACCACCATCGAGCGCCCCGTACCCGACAAACGGCTGACCGTGCGCTGGGAGACCTTCCGCGACCGGCTGACACCGGGACAGAAGGAAGAGTGGAAACTCGTGGTGAACAATCCCGACGGCACACCGGCCGACGCACAGGTGATGGCTACGATGTACGACAAGTCGCTCGACCAGCTATACAGTCATCGCTGGGCATTCGCCCCCGCTATCTATCTGCCGCATCCCAACACCATCTGGAACGGTTCGCACTGGGGCTATCTGCAGGCATGCCAGCGTTATGACTGGGACCGGCTTGATGTGAAACGGATGAGGTTCAGCCGCTTCGACTTCGATGTCGCCCACGGACTGGTGGGCTACTACTGGTGGTATGGCGATGACTTCCTGGAGGAAACGGTCGTCGTGGGCTACGGCACAGCCAAGCGCCGCTCCTTACAACGTGTCGATTTGGACGAGGGGCCTGTGATGTACGAGATGGCCTCGGCACCGATGGAAGATGCCATGCAGGCGAAGGTGACCGCCAACAATGCTGCCGACGATGAGGCTGCCGATGATGCCGACGACGGAGGCACTGCCGTCCAGATGCGTGAGAACCTGAACGAGACGGCCTTCTTCTATCCCACGCTGACCACCGACCAGGACGGCCGGACGGTCATCAAGTTCACCCTGCCCGAGAGTCTTACTACATGGCGCTTCATGGGTATTGCCACCACACAGGACATGAAGAGCGGCTACATAGACGGGGAGGCCGTGGCACAGAAGGAAGTCATGGTACAGCCCAACATGCCGCGATTCCTGCGTGCCGGAGACCAGGCACAGCTCACCACGCGCATCTTCAACACCTCCGACCATCAGGTCAGCGGCACGGCCATGCTCCGCCTGCTGGACCCCGAGACCAACAAGGTGGTGCTCAAGCAGAGCCAGCCCTTCACGGTGAAGGCCGGCGAGACGGCTGTTGCCACGTTCGACATGGCACTCTCAACTCTCAACACTCAACCCTCAACTTTATATATCTGCCAAGTAAGTGCCAGTGGCAAGACCTTCTCTGACGGCGAACAGCACTATCTGGCCGTGCTGCCCAACGTGGAGCGCGTCACCCGTACCGTGCCGTTCACGCAGCACGAACCGGGAACGACGAAGATTGACCTGACGCACCTCTTCCCATCGGGGACGGTAGCCGACTCCAAGCTGACGGTAGAATATACCAATAACCCTGTATGGCTGATGGTGCAGGCATTGCCGTCGGTGGGCAACCCAGACGAGAACAATGCCATTGACCAGGCAGCATGGCTCTACTCGAACCTCATTGCCCGTACGCTCGTAGGGCAGAGCGATAACATCCGCCAGGTGTTCAACCGCTGGAAACTGGAGTCTGCCGACGATGGTTCGCTGACGGCCCAGCTGGCGAAGAACCAGGAGCTGAAGGACATCCTGCTGCAGGAGACACCATGGGTGGCCGATGCCGACCGTGAGACGGAGCAAAAGCTGCGACTGGCAGACTTCTTCGACGAGAACACCATGGGTAACCGCATTGACGTGGCAACCAGGAAACTGCGTGACCTGCAGAACGGCGACGGCTCGTGGAGCTGGTGGCCGGGCATGAAGGGCAGCTTCTACATGACTGTCAGCATCAGCGAAATGCTGACCCGACTGAACGTGATGACTGGCAAGCAGCAGGCAACGGCCTCGATGCTCGACAACGCCTTCAGGTTCATGGGCAAGGAGATGGTCGAGGAAGTCGAGGAAATGAAGAAGTGGGAGAAGAAACACGGACAGGACTACGGATTCCCGTCGTTCAAGGCCCTGCAGTACCTCTATATATGTGCCCTCGACGGACGTACGCTGCCCAAGGATGTCAGGAAGGCCAACGACTACCTCATCGGCAAGATGAAGAAGGACATCAAGAACCAGAGCATCTACGAGAAGGCACTCTCTGCCATCATACTCTCCAAGACAGGCGAGAAGAAACGCAGCCTGGAGTATGCCCAGAGCCTGAAGGAATATACCGTGTTCACGGAGGAGAAAGGCCGGTACTATGACACCGGCCGTGCCTACTACTCGTGGTACGACTACAAGATACCGACCGAGGTCATGGCCATCGAGGCCCTGAAGGTCATCACCCCCGAGGATGGACAGACCATTGAGGAGATGCAGCGCTGGCTCCTGCAGGAGAAACGCACACAGGCATGGGACACGCCCATCAACAGCGTGAATGCCGTCTATGCGTTCCTCTTCGACAATACTCAGCTGCTCGATGCCCAGGAGCAGACGGTGCTGGCCATTGACGGCAAGCCCATCCAGCTGCCGAAGGCCACGGCGGGCATCGGCTACGTGAAGACCGCCATCAGTCAGCCGAAGGGTCGTGAGTTTACGGCCAAGAAGACCTCTACGGGCACGTCGTGGGGTGCTGTCTATGCACAGTTCATGCAGCCCGTCAGCGACATTGAGGCTTCTGGCAGCGGACTCACCATCAAGCGGGAGGTGCTGATTCTGAATAATCAGAATACTCAGAGTACTCCGACCACTCCCATCTCCCTCAAAGTAGGCGACAAGGTCAAGGTGCGCCTCACCATCGTAAGCGAGCGTGACCTCGACTTCGTACAGGTGCTCGACCGGCGTGCCGCCTGCATGGAGCCTGTCAGTCAGCTGAGCGGCTACCGCAATGGTGCCTACTGTTCGCCAAAGGACTACTCCACGAACTATTATTTCGACATGCTGCCCAAGGGCAAGCGCGTCATAGAAACGGAATACTACATCGACCGTGCCGGCACTTACGAGACGGGTACCTGTACCATCCAATGTGCCTACTCGCCTGAATACCGTGCCACGGCTCCGTCGATGACGATAAAGGTAAAGGAATAAAAGAATAAGGAAAGACAGATATGAAAAGTAACAGAAAAGTAGGAAGAAAGCGGTGTGTAACGAGGTGGGCAAAGGTGTTTTTGCCTTTTTGCCTCTTTGTTTTCTTGCCTTTGAGCGTCTCGGCGCAGAAACTGAATGTGATTAACGGCGACGTGAACTGCGGACCGGTAGGGTACGAGAGTCCGGTGACCGCGGTGTTCGAACTCCAGAACAAGGGGCGCAGCAAGCTCCGCATCAGCGACGTGAAGGTGAGCTGCGGATGTACCTCGGTAGAGTACCCGCGTGCCGACATCAGCGGTGGTGCCAAGTTTGAAATCAAGATGACCTATGACGCACGGCAGTTGGGCCATTTCAACAAGATGGCTGCCGTCTATAGCAACGGCTCGGAGAAACCGGTCTATCTGAAGATGAAGGGTGTGGTGATGGCAGAGATGAGTGACTTTGCCGGCAGCTATACCTACAGCATCGGCGACCTGCGCATTGACAAGAACGAACTGGAGTTTGACGACGTGAACCGCGGTGAACAGCCCATGCAGGAGATTCACATCTACAATGGAGGCTCAGCTGTCTGCCAGCCGAATCTGATGCACCTGCCGCCGTACCTGACGGCTACCATGTCGCCCATGAAACTGGCTCCGGGACGTGCGGGGAAGATGACTGTGACGCTTAACTCTGAACTGTTGCACGACTATGGTCTGACGCAGACTTCCGTCTATCTGGCACAGAATCCCGGCGACAAGGTGAACAAGAACAACGACATCGGTGTATCGACCGTCCTGCTGCCGTCGTTTGCCAACATCACGGGCGTGGATAAGCAGCAGGCTCCCAAACTGGTCATGTCGGCAGAGCAGCTGGACTTCCAGTTCAACGGCAAGTCGAAGCAGAAGGGTGAGATTATCCTGATGAATGATGGTCAGACGACGCTGAACATCACCTCGCTCCAGATGTTCACGCCCGGCCTGAAGGTAACACTGTCGAAGCGGGAACTGAAGCCCGGCGAGACCGCGAAGCTGAAGATAACCGGTATTGCCAAGGAACTGAAACGGGCACGTACCAAACCGCGTGTGCTGATGATTACCAACGACCCCGACAAACCCAAGGTGGTGATTACGGTAAATGTATTAAAATAGGAAGATAGAGGAAGTCAGAAGGAGTTAGAAGAAGTTGAGGACGTATGTACCGTAGGGCTTGATGTTTTAGAACTATTGTCTTCTTACTTCTTGAGCGAAGCGATAACTTCTTCATATTCTTCTTACTTCTAAAAAGAAAGAACAAATGGAACATCCCGAGAATAGCGCAGAATACGCAGGTCTGCAGGTAAACAGCGGTGTGGCGCAGCCGTCGATTATCAATCCATACCTGAAGCGGAAGAAACGTAAGGAACTGACGGTGGCAGAGATGGTGGAGGGCATCCGCAAGGGTGATGTCACCACCTTGAGCCAGGCCGTGACGTTAGTGGAAAGTGTGAACCCCGACCACCAGCAGCGGGCACAGGAGGTCATCGAGAAATGTCTGCCCTACAGCGGAAACTCCATCCGTGTGGGCATCAGTGGTGTGCCCGGTGCAGGCAAGTCAACCAGTATCGACGAGTTCGGCATGCATGTGCTGAAGGAGAAGGGCGGCAAACTGGCCGTGCTGGCCATCGACCCCAGCAGTGAGCGTTCGAAGGGCTCCATCCTGGGCGACAAGACACGCATGGAGAAACTGGCACTGCACCCCGACTCGTTCATCCGTCCCAGTCCGACGGCTGGCTCCCTGGGTGGCGTGGCACGTAAGACGCGTGAGACGATTATCCTCTGCGAGGCTGCCGGCTTCGACAAGATTTTCGTGGAGACGGTCGGAGTGGGGCAGAGCGAGACGGCCTGTCACTCGATGGTCGATTTCTTCCTGCTCATCCAGGTGGCTGGTACGGGCGACGAGCTGCAGGGCATCAAGCGAGGCATCATGGAAATCTCTGACGGCATCGTCATCAACAAGTGCGACGGCGACAATGTCGATCGTTGTCAGATGGCCGCCACCAACTTCCGCAACGCGCTGCACTTCTTCCCCATGCCTGAGAGTGGCTGGACACCGAAGGTGCTCTGCTATAGCGGTTTCTATGGTACGGGCGTGAAGGAGATATGGGACATGATATACCAGTATTTTGACTTCGTCAAGGCGAACGGCTATTTCGATTACCGCCGCAACGAACAGGCAAAGTACTGGATGTATGAGAGCATCAACGAACACTTGCGCAACCATTTCTACCACAATCCGCTCATTCAGCAACGGCTGGAAGAGGCCGAACGCATCGTGTTGGCAGGACAGAAGACCAGCTTTACTGCTGCCAACGACCTTCTGGACCTTTACTTCAAGGAAATGCGACATGCTACAGATTGAGATTGACAATGGCAGCGGATTCTGCTTTGGCGTGACGACCGCCATCAAGAAGGCGGAGGAGGAACTGGCTGCTGGCGGTACGCTCTACTGCCTGGGCGACATTGTGCACAACGGCATGGAGTGCGAGCGGCTCCGCCAGCTCGGACTTGTCACCATCAATCACGACGAGATGGGCAGGCTGCACCATGTGAAGGTGCTGCTGCGTGCCCATGGTGAGCCGCCTGAGACCTACGAGCTGGCACGCCGTAACAACATCGAGATTATCGATGCCACTTGTCCTGTGGTGCTGCAACTGCAGAAACGCATCAAGCGGCAGTATGAATCCTCCCCCCGGGAAGGTATGGAGGGGGCCTCCATCGTCATCTTCGGCAAGAAAGGTCATGCCGAGGTGTTGGGACTGGTCGGACAGACCCAGGGCCGTGCCATTGTCATTGAGAGTCTGGACGATGCCAAGAAGCTCGACTTCTCGCACGACATCTATCTCTACTCGCAGACCACCAAGTCGCTCGACGAGTTCCACCGCATCATCGCCTATATCCAGCAGCACATCGCCCCCACGGCTACCTTCCGGAGTTTCGACACCATCTGCCGTTCGGTAGCCAACCGTATGCCGAACATCTCGTCGTTTGCTGCCAAGCACGACCTCATCCTCTTTGTCTGCGGCCGCAAGAGCTCCAATGGCAAAGTGCTCTACAACGAGTGCAAGCGGGTAAACGACAATACGCACCTCATCGAGGGCCCCGAAGAGATTGACCATTCGTGGCTCGAGGGCATCAAGACCATAGGAATCTGTGGCGCTACCTCTACGCCTAAGTGGCTCATGGAGAAGTGCCGCGATGCGATATTAAGCGGGTGCTAAGGCTCTTCGTTCAGTAGCTCAATAACCTGCTGACAAAGCGGATGCTTGGCGTATGCCTTGTCGGGTGACAGCAGTTGAAGCATCTCTTCACGAGGGGTATAGAAGAACAGCTCACCGATGTAGTAGGCGGGAATCAGGTTGTCAGGATTCTCCACTACAGCCTCTTTCATGGCCTTGCGCCACAATTCGCGCAAGGTGTTGAGGCGTTCCTCGTTCTGTGCGATGAAGGCCAGCATCATGTTCATCTCCAGATTGCTGATGCGCAGGTCGTAGCCATGTAGCTTCTCGTTGAGGGCAGACCCTGTGAGTATGCCACGATTGAAGTTGATGCTGATGGGCGTGCCGTCGCTGATGATGACGAACGACAAGTCACGGCTGCCCACCTTATAGAACTGCAGGCTGTCGGTGCTGACGTTGAAGCGGAACCGTCCTTCATACACCAGCGTACTGTCTATGTTTGCGCCTGTCGCCAAGTCCGTCAGGAACAGCATTCCCATCTCTGCCGGAGCCATTCCCTCCACCTGCAGCTGTACCCGCTGTGCCTTTACTGGTAACAGCAGCACTGCCAAAATGCCTATCAATATTGCTTTCTTCATCATTCTGACCGCAAAGATAGTGCAAACCGAGCGAAAAACCAAAGGAAAACTTGTTTTTCTTTGTTTTTCCGAGGTGCAGCCTATCTTCGGCCGCCAGGTCAGAGTAGTGCAAACCGAGCGAAATGCAAAATAAATTGCGATTTATTTTGTTCTGCTCTCGTTTTTTCGTAACTTTGACTACGTCGAAGTTACTTTGCACTCAGAAAAGCTCAAATTAATTTGGTTTTTCTTTCGTTTTTTCGTAACTTTGCCAGCAAATCATAAGCCGAACATGAGAAAGGTACTAATAACCGTGATGCTGGCCCTCTTCGTAACAACGGGATGGGCAAAAGATAAGACAATCGTGTGGGAGCAACCCGCAACGGAGTATGGAACCAGTTATGGAGACGGATTCTTCTACCTCGCCCTCGATGTGACGAAGGTGGAACTGAAGACCGACGAGACGGTGGTGTATATCACCGCCATGCAGCGGTCGGACTATCTGGAGTTTTCGTTCCAGTTTGTTGGCGACACCTACCTGAAGGTTGGCGACCAGCGTTTCACCCTTGTATCTGCTGATGGTATCGAACTCAACAAGTTTGTACAGACCAACGAGGACGGCCGCCGCGACATGGCGTTCCACTTCCAGCCATTGCCACAGGGTACCCGTTCGTTCGACTTCATCGAGGGTGACGGACAAGGTGCTTTTCAAATCAGAGGCATCAAGCCCGTGGAGGAACGTTGGAAACAGTTGTTCCCCTCGTACTGGCGCGACAACAAGGGCGACTGGAAGATCGCCTTCTTCGAGGACTGCGCCATCTATGACTGCAAGTTCTGGAGCTATGACCAGTGTGATGCAAACCCCAAGACGGGCGAGGCCGACATCGTGATGCGCAATGGCAACGACGTGCTGAAGGTGAAGGTAGGCAAGGATAAAAAGGGAACGCGCACCATTCAGATTGGCAGCCAGAAGGCTGTCTTTGCTATGATGACCAGTCGCTTCCTGCCCGACTATCCCACAAAGGACACACGTACAGACTTTGTGGACAATGGCTACAGGACGGATACCGTCACCGTGGTGGGCTGGCTCAAGGACATGCCGGAGCACTTCAAGCAGTTGAAGACCTTTGAGTTTGGCAGTACCAATCTGTTCACCGACAATAATGAGTCTGCGTATGCTGACTTGGACTCCCTGGGACGCTTCACAGTGAAAATCCCCGTCATTAACAGCACGGAGTTCTTCTGCGACTGGCGTCGTTGCTTCTTGCGCACCATGCTCGAGGCGGGCAAGACCTACTTCTTGCTCTACGACTTCGGGGAGGGACGCCGCTACTTTATGGGCGACGACTGCCGCCTGCAGAATGAGCTCATCAGGTTTCCACTCGACTGGAATACCGTCGAATTGTATGAAGGCCCGGAGAATGCAGGCAAGGGAAGCGAAGAACTCTTCACCCCGTACATCGCCTCGGTCGATAGTCTTATCAAGACACAATACGCCAATATCGATGCGCTCTGCGAGCAACACCCCACGCTCTCCACCCGCTTCAACCGCTACCGAAAAGGCAACACTCTTTGGCAGCAAGCCCGAGCCTTCGGACAAGCCCGCTTCCGTGCCCAGGGAACACAATTCCCCGACAAAGCCCGCCGCTATGCCTACGATACGTTCTGGACGAAGTTGGAAAAGCCCTACACGCTGCACCGCGACCTCAGCGGATTCTTGCGTGACTACATTGCCGATGCCTTACGGGCACGTAATGCAGTGATTTCATACAACCTTCGAGCGCATTACAGGGAATTTGCCACGAACGATGAGGAGCTCGCTTTCCTCAACCGTTGGGCAAAATGGATTGACGAGGTCATGCCACTCATCGACGCAGAACCCACTATTCAGGACAAGATACGTAAGGCGGAAGAGGTCAATGCCCAGAACGCTGACATGATCAAAGAGGTGGACAGAATTGTGCAAAGACCGGAAGCCTCCAAGATTATCAACGGAGGAATGCTTGTCAGCACCCTGAGAGCACACCTTGCCACACTCGACTCGCTCCACGCCGACCCGTTTATCAAAGAACTCGTGCTCACTCGTCAGGCATTGGGACATTTTGACAATGAGCACGCATCGCTGCTGCCCAGTGTGATGGACACGTTGAAGACGATGATTCGAAATCCCCTCTCCCTCGCCATGATTGAGAAGCAAAACAACTACTACCTCGCTATTGAGAATCGCGAGTTCGACAAGCTGGTGCTCAAGTCGTCCGATGACCTCGCAGACCTCTCTGAGGGCGAGGCGTTGCTGAAGAAACTCGTCGAACCCTTCAAGGGCAAGTTCGTGCTCTTGGACATCTGGGGCACCTGGTGCGGCCCCTGCAGGGAAGCACTTTCTCACTCCACTGAGGAATATGCACGGCTGAAGGACTTCGACATCCAATACCTTTACTTGGCCAACCGCAGTCCGCAGGAGTCGTGGGAGAATGTCATCAAGGAGTATAACGTTAGTGGACCGAACGTAGCTCACTATAATCTGCCTGCCGAGCAGCAGGCCGCCATCGAGCGCCACCTGAACGTCCACGAATGGCCTACCTACAAGCTTTTCGACCGCAATGGCAATCTGCTCGACTTAAAGGTGGATCCCCGTGATCTTGAAAGCCTTACACGCCTGTTAGAGCAGATGAAATAACGTGTCTTCCTGTAATACAAACCCTATACTTTTTAGAAAGATGAAGATAAAAACGCTTACTATGAGCCTTGCAGCTGCATGCTGCGCCCTGCTGGCCCTCTCGTGTGCCCAGCAGAAAGAGAGTGCCGACAATCAGGAACCGTTAACCGTAGGCAATCCCTACATGCCCCTTTGGGAACACATTCCCGACGGTGAGCCCTACGTGTTTGAAGACCCTGACCAGCCAGGCAAGTACCGTGTCTATGTCTATGGCTCGCACGATGACCTCGTCGATGCCTATTGCGGACGTGACCAGGTGGTGTGGTCGGCGTCGGTTGACAGTCTGAACCGATGGCGTTACGACGGTACCATCCTCGTGGTCGATAAGAACCGCGACGGCCAGCCCTTCGACTCCGCAGGCACTGCCGATGTGCTCTATGCACCCGATGTGACGATGGTGACTGGGAAAGACGGCAAGAAGACCTACTACCTCTTCCCCAACGACCAGACGGGCTTCCGCAATGGTCTGATAGCCAAGAGCGACCGTCCTGACGGTCCCTTCGAGGTATGCAACTGGAGCAAGGAGAATCCTGACCAGGTAGATGGTGTGCTGCAGTTTGACCCTGCGGTGTTTGTTGACGACGACGGCCGCGTCTATGGCTATTGGGGCTTTGAACGTTCCTATGCTGCAGAGTTCGACCCCGAGACGATGGCTACCGTGAAGCCAGGTACGGAGATAGTCGAGGACATGATTTCAGGTCGTAACCAGCCTGGTCGCTTCCGGTTCTTCGAGGCCTCCAGCATCCGCAAGGTTAAAGACAAATACATATTTATATATAGCCGCTTCACCGAGAACGGCGAGTTCGGCCTGCCAACGTCGAACTACACCCTTGCCTATGCCTACAGCGACGCACCCTTGGGCCCTTGGACCTATGGCGGAACCATCATTGACGGCCGTGCACGGGAGAAGGACGAGCAAGGCAACGTGATAGCCTCTGCCGTGCCCGACGGCAATACCCACGGCTCCATCTGTGAGATCAACGGACAATGGTATGTGTTCTATCACCGTCAGACGGGTACCGACGAATATGCCCGTCAGGCAATGGTAGCCCCCATCGACGTGAAAGTAACGGAAGGTCCTGGCGGCAAGGTGGAAATCAGCGAGGGCGAATACAACAGCCTTGGCTTCGCACGCAACGGCCTTGACCCCTTCGAGCGCCACTCTGCCGGTATAGCCTGCTGGCTCACTGGTCCGAAACCCGCTGTCCACAACTGGCCCAACAACACGTTCTACGGCTCGTATGTGGAAGCTGGCTATGGCGGCCAGCCCAATATGACCAAGCAGCAGGCCATCGCGTCGAAGGAGAAATACGATGCACCCTACGACCTGCGCTACAACACCAATCGCGTGGTCAACAATACCGACGGGAGTATCGTGGGCTACAAATACTTTAATTTCGATGCCGGACGACTGGCCAGTCCCGACAATCTGATGCTTGTCCTGCGTCTTGTTCCCGAAGGCATTGACGGCACCATCGAGGTCATGATGGACCGTCCCTGGGCATCGCAGGGCGGAAAGAAAATAGGTGAGGCAGCCCTGAAGGCTGACATGCCGAAGACCGTCACGGACGTGGCGATAGGCATTTCGAAGGAGGCCCAGGAAAAGCATCTCGCCGGCAAGCATGCTATTTTCTTCATCTTCAAGTCTGATACGAAGGAAAAGTCCCTTTGCACCCTTGAGGACTTCGTCTTCACATTCGCACCTGTCAATAGGTAAGCGTTGACGGTCAAAGATAGACTGCACCTCGGAAAAATCCAAATAAATTTGGTTTTTCACTCGGTTTGCACTATCTTTGCAGTCAAAAAGCTAAAAACAAAGATAAAAGATGAAGAAACAAAGACAAGGCACGCTCTGCGTACAGGCAGGGTACAAACCCAAAAACGGTGAGCCGCGTGTGCTACCCATTGTGCAAAGCACCACCTTTAAGTATGATAACACCGAGGAAATGGCCGACCTCTTCGACCTGAAGAAGGAGGGCTATTTCTATACTCGTCTGCAAAACCCCACAAACGATGCCGTAGCCAGTAAGATTGCTGCGCTGGAGGGTGGAGTAGGGGCTGTGCTGACCTCGAGCGGCCAGGCAGCCAATTTCTACGCCATCTTCAATATCTGTGAGGCCGGCGACCACTTCGTGACCTCGAACGAGATATACGGCGGCACCTACAACCTGTTTGGCGTGACGCTGAAGAAACTCGGCATTGAGTGTACGTTCGTCAGTCAGGAAGCCACTGAGGAAGAAATCGACAAGGCATTCCGCCCGAATACGAAGGCCCTCTTTGGCGAGACCATCTCCAACCCCGGCTGTAAGGTCCTCGACATTGAGAAGTTTGCCCGTATAGCCCACAAGCATGGTGTGCCCCTGATAGTTGACAATACCTTCCCCACACCCATCAACTGTCGTCCCTTCGAGTGGGGTGCCGACATCGTGACACACTCTACCACGAAGTATATGGACGGTCATGCCACGCAGGTGGGCGGCTGTGTCGTAGATAGCGGTAACTTCGACTGGGATGCCCATGCCGACAAGTTTCCGGGTCTCACAACGCCCGACGAGTCGTACCATGGACTGACCTATACCAAGAAATTCGGCAAGCTGGCCTTCGTCACCAAGCTCGTGGCGCAGCTCATGCGCGACTTAGGCTCCATTCCTGCTCCGCAGAATTCCTTCCTGCTGAACCTCGGACTGGAGACACTCCACCTGCGTGTGCCTCGCCATTGTGAGAATGCCCAGCGTGTGGCAGAGTTCCTGCAGCAGGACGAGCGCGTGGCATGGGTTCACTACAGCGGACTGCCGGGCGACGAGTGCCATGAGCTGGCGCAGAAGTACCTGCCCAACGGTTCCTGCGGTGTCATAGCCTTCGGTCTGAAGGGTACCCGCGAGACAGCCGTCACGTTCATGGACTCGCTGAAGATGATAGCCATCGTCACCCATGTGGCTGATGCCCGCACCTGTGTGCTGCATCCCGCCAGTCATACCCATCGTCAGCTCTCCGACGAGCAGCTGCGTGAGGCCGGTGTGGCTCCTGACCTGATTCGCCTCTCGGTTGGCATTGAGGACGTGGAGGATATCCTTGACGACATCAAGCAGGCATTGGACTGCGTGAAGTAAGATGTAAGAAGTTAGAGGAAGTTAGAAGAAGTTAGAGGGAGTTAGAGGAAGTTAGAAGACAATAGTTTTGCGGATGTGGTTATGTCCTCCGACTTCTTGAGCGAAGCGATAACTTCTTATAAATTCCTCTAGATTCCTCCAAGAAGAAGTAAGAAACTAAAAAGCATATATAGAAGTGGATAGAAAGAGAGAAAACCTGAAGCTGTTAGGTAACGGCACGCACTACCTGGACCACTATGCCCCCGAGGTGCTGGAGACGTTCGAGAACATGAACAAGGAGAACGACTACTGGGTGCAGTTCAACTGCCCCGAGTTCACCACGCTGTGTCCCATTACGGGACAGCCCGACTTTGCCGAAATCAAGATAGCCTATATACCTGCCGAGCGAATGGTGGAGTCGAAGAGCCTGAAACTCTATCTGTTCTCATTCCGTAACCACGGCGACTTCCATGAGGACAGCGTGAACGTCATCATGAAGGACCTGGTAAGGCTCATGAAGCCCAAGTACATCGAGGTACTCGGCCTGTTTGTTCCCCGTGGCGGCATCAGCATCTACCCCTATGCCAACTATGGTCAGCCGGGTACGAAGTACGAGAAGATGGCCGAGGAGCGATTGTTGAACAGAGAAATCAAGTATTAACAGATAACTGATAACAGATAACTGATAACAGATAACAAAATAAGAGTATGAAAAAGAAGATTAAGTTCAGCCTTGTCTATCGTGACATGTGGCAGTCGTCTGGTAAGTTCCAGCCCCGCAAGGACCAGTTGGAACGTGTGGCTCCGGCCATCATCGACATGGGGTGCTTTGCCCGTGTGGAGACCAACGGCGGTGCCTTTGAACAGGTGAATCTCATGGCGGGCGAGAACCCCAACCATGCCGTACGCGCTTTCTGCAAACCGTTTAACGAGGTAGGCATCCAGACGCACATGCTCGACCGCGGTCTGAATGCCCTTCGCATGTATCCTGTGCCCGACGACGTGCGAGCCCTGATGTACAAGGTCAAGCATGCCCAGGGTGTTGACATACCCCGCATCTTCTGCGGTCTGAACGACACACGTAACATCATCCCCTCCATCAAGTGGGCCAAGGAGGCTGGCATGATACCCCAGGCCACGCTCTGCATCACCACCAGTCCCGTGCACACTGTTGAGTACTACTCGAACATTGCCGACGAGCTGATAGCTGCCGGTGCCGAGGAAATCTGCCTGAAGGACATGGCAGGCATCGGTCAGCCCGCCATGCTCGGTGCCCTGACCAAGAGCATCAAGACCAAGCACCCCGACATCCTCATCCAGTATCACGGACACTCCGGCCCCGGACTCTCCATGGCTTCTATCCTGGAGGTCTGCAACAATGGTGCCGACATCATTGACACCGCCATTGAGCCGCTCTCGTGGGGTAAGGTGCATCCGGACATCATCTCCGTGCAGTCCATGCTGAAGAACGAGGGCTTCGAGGTGGCCGACATCAATATGAATGCCTATATGCAGGCACGCACCTTGACACAGGAATTCATTGACGACTGGCTCGGCTACTTCATCAATCCTGCCAACAAACACATGTCCTCTCTGCTCTTGGGCAGCGGACTGCCCGGTGGCATGATGGGCTCCATGATGGCCGACTTAGGCCCCATTCAGAAGATGATTAATAAGGAGCGCGAGAAGAAGGGTGAGGCAACGCTGACCATGGACGACATGCTCGTGAAGCTCTTCAACGAGGTAGAGTACGTATGGCCGAAGGTGGGCTATCCCCCACTGGTAACGCCGTTCTCGCAGTACACGAAGAACATTGCCCTGATGAACCTCCTGACGATGGAGCAGGGCAAGGGCCGCTACGTCATGATGGACGATGCCATCTGGGGCATGATACTCGGCAAGAGCGGCAAGGTGCCCGGCACCATTGCCCCTGAGCTCATTGAACTGGCGCAGAAGCAGAAGCGTGAGTTTACCGATGCCGACCCGCATACCCTCATTCCCAATGCCCTCGACACGTTCCGCAAGGAGATGGACGAGAACGGCTGGGAATATGGTCCAGACGACGAGGAACTCTTCGAACTCGCCATGCACCCCGAGCAGTACCGTCCGTTCAAGAGCGGACAGGCCAAGAAGACCATGTTAGCCGACCTGCAGAAGGCGAAGGATGCCAAGCTCGGCACCCAGCTGAAGCCCGAGGAACTGGCAGCTTTCAAGCATGCCAAGGCCGATGCCCTGACGGCTCCCGTTGCCGGACAGGTCTATTACGAGTTCTCGGGAGAAGGCGCCTGCGAACCTTGTCTGGAGCCGTTCGTCGGCCAGCAGTACAAGGAGGGCGACACCTTCTGCTATATCCAGGCCCCGTGGGGTGAGATCGTCCCCATTCCTGCAGCCATTGGCGGCAAGCTCGTGGAAGTAAGCGCCAAGCAGGGTGCCAAGGTTCGTCGTGGCGACAACCTCGGTTGGATAGAACGGGAAAGCTAAACGACACCGGCTGTTGGAAATCCTACCCTAACACCCCTTGACGCGACAAGTCCAAGGGGTGTTTTCTTTTGTTTGTCTTATTTTGTGGCGTCTGTCGCATCAAATTATAATAAAAAGCACGAAAATGTTTTGAACCAGTTCGTTCCTTTCCTATATTTGCAGTACAAACGGGCGGCACCGTCAGCCTTCAGACCGCTCATGTAGGGTGTTGCCTCGCTGACGGCGGCTTCAACGGGAAGTTCGCTGATTCACGTTCTGGGTACGAACCTTCAGCGTCACTATTGACATCGCAAAGATAAGCTACGGAAAGGGGTGTTTGCAAGTTATTATTGTGTTTTTTTCAAAAGTTGTTGCGACAAAGCGGCTCTTTTGCGACAAATCGGGGGAAAGCCTATCGACTGTGTCGTAAAAGACAGGGAGTTAAGGGAGTTAGGAGGAGTTAGGGGGAGTTCTTTGCAAGCAAAGCGGCATAGCCGAGCGAAGGGGAGTTATCGGCCTTCGGCCTGGGGAGTTAAAGGACATTTGTGGGATAAACACTTGTCTCTTTTTCTTTTTAGAGCATTGGAGCCGCAGAACTATTGTTCCCTAACTCCCCCTAACTCCTCTTAACTCCCCAAAGCGAAGCGAATGCGAAACATGGATGACTGGCTTAATAGGAATGGTCGGACTGGATTTCCTCCCTGTCGAGCTTCTTCTTGTCGATGGCGCGCCAGGCATAGACAATATAGGCAAGGACGAAGGGTACGAGCAGCGAGACGTAGAACATGGTGCGCAGGGTGAACTCGCTGGAGCAGGAATTCTGGATGGTCAGCGACGACTGGAGGTCGGCAGTCGAGGGGTAGTAGGCCGTGTTGTTCCACGCTGAGCAGAGCAGCAGGGCAAGCACGGTGAGTACGGTACCGATGCCGGCAGGCCAGATGCCTTTGTTGGCGAGCGGTGACTGCGGGGTGGAGGATACTTCCACAAAGATGCCCCACAGCACGAGGACCACTCCTACTAATAAGAGTACAAGCAGGTACCACATGTCCAGCAGGTTGTGCAGGTACTTGTTGGGCTCCATGAATATCTCGCCCGTGTCGGGGTTCACGGCAAAGCCGTCCTTCAGCAGCAGGTGGACGAGATAGGTGACAAACAGGATGAGGAAGGGGATGGCAGCACCCAGCAGCCGCACGGAACCGCGCGAACGGATGTCCTCGTCGTTGACGTTGTTCATGACGTAGAGGATGCCCAGCACACGAGCCAGAAAGACGACGGCAAAGCCGAAGACGAGCACCCAGGGGTTGAGCAGCGCGTCAAGACCGTGGGAGGCGTTTGCCCACGACGAGATGACGGGCGACAGGGCGCCGGCGTCAATCATGTTGTCCTTCTGGATGATGAAGTTGCTTCCTTCGTAGAACGTGGCGACGGCAGCTCCCAGAAGCAGTGGACTCAAGATGCCGTTGAGCGTGAGGAAGAACTGGAAGGTCCTTGGACCTAGAATGTTGCCTATCTTGTTCTGGAACTCGTAGCTGACGGCCTGTAGCACAAAGGTGAAGAGGATGAGCATCCAGAGCCAGTAGGCACCGCCGAACGACGTGCTGTAGAACAGCGGGAACGAGGCGAAGAATGCTCCGCCGAAGGTGACGAGGGTGGTGAACGTGAATTCCCACTTGCGGCCCGTGGAGTTATAGACCAGTCGCTGTCCCTCATCGGTATAGCCCAGACTACGGGCTACGGAATTGGCTCCCTGGACGAAGAGCAGGAAAACCAGCAGTGCTCCGAGCAGCGACACGATGAAGCACCAATAGTGTTGCAGAAATTCGTATGTCATATTAATTGATAGAACTTAGGGGGTTTGACGGACCTTTCTTGATTTGTTTGAGTAAGATGCTGATTTCCACACCCAGCAGGACGGTGAAGAGTACGAGGAAAATCAGGAAGGTGAACATGACCGAGCCTGACTGGAGGTCGGAGACGGCCACCCAAGTGGGCATCATGTCCTGAATAGTCCACGGCTGACGACCGAACTCAGCCACGAGCCAACCACTCTCGGAGGCAATGTAGGCCAGCGGCAGCAGGGCAATGGCAAGCAGGTAGTGCCATGCGGGCAGACGGGAAATGTCGTAGCCGTCGGTCTCCGTCTCGGGCAGCAGATGGACGGCAGCCAGCAGTCGGCGTACGATGACGGACAGGTAGGGGATGCGGAAAGTCAGCAGGATGATAACGGCAAAGAAGATGATGAACACACAGCCCATGCCCACCATGATGCGGAACGCCCAGAAGTTGACAGGGATGAAGGGCACCAGGTCGGACTTGTCCTTGATATAGCCGTAACCGAAGTATGGCATGTTCTCTTTGAGAACTGACAATTGGGAATGAAGAATGGATTCGGCTGCGCCGTTCTTCTTCCCCTCGCGATATTCCTTGAGTGCGTTGATGGCCAGACGTCCGCGGGCTATCTTCTCGTCGATGGAGGGTTCTACCTCGCCCTTGGCGTTCTTATAGCCTCCGCGGAAGATGTCGTTCACGCCAGGCACAAAGCCCTGAGGGTCGTCAGTGGCCATGATACTCAGGGCATAGGGCACGTCGAGCCTCAGCGGTGCCGACGCCTCGTTCTGGTAGTCGGGCTGGCAGAAAGGATTGACCCATGCTACAGCGGTCAGACCTTGTCCGCTGCCACCATTGTATAGCGCCTCCATAGCAGCCAGTTTCATGGGCTGTGCCTTGGCTACCTGCTGACCGCTGACATGGCCCGTGAAGGCAGCGAGCAGCGAGGCTGCCAAACCTACCACGGCGGCTATCTTGAGGCTCTCCTTGGCAAGCCGGAGTTCGCGTTTCTTCCACAGGTACCATGATGACACGGCTACCACGAAGACAGCACCGATAATCCAGGCGGAGGTCACCGTGTGGCAGAACTTACCCACGGCGAAGGGCGACAGTGCCACGTCGAGGAAACTGACCATCTCGTTGCGCATGGTGTCGGGATTGAACTCGCAGCCCACGGGGCACTGCATCCAGGCATTGGCCACCAGAATCCACCATGCCGAGAATGTGGCACCCAGACCGGTGAGCCAGGTGGAGGCTAGGTGGAAGCCTGCCGACACCTTCTTCCAGCCGAAGTACATGACGGCTACAAAAGTGGACTCCATGAAGAAGGCTACGATGCCCTCGATGGCCAGCGGGGCACCGAAGATGTCGCCTACGAACCAGGAATAGTTGGACCAGTTGGTGCCGAACTCAAACTCCAGAATGATACCTGTGGCGACACCCATGGCGAAGTTGATGCCGAAGAGCCGTTGCCAGAATTGTGACACGTCACGCCAGAAAGGCTTGCGGGTGCGGTACCAGATGGTCTCCATGATGCCCATAATGAGTGCCAGACCCAGCGTCAGGGGTACGAAGAGCCAATGGTAGATGGCAGTCAGTGCAAACTGTGCCCGCGACCAGTCAATGGTTCCTGCATCGATGTTTAATAGGAGGTTTTGTAGCATAGTATCTGAAATTTAATGTTTAATGTTTAATCTTTAATGTTTAATGTTTAATCTTTAATGTTTAATCTTTAATGTTTAATGTCTTCGTTGCCACGTAGTCTGCCTCGCCGCCCTTTTCAGCATGGGTGGAGAGAAAGTCGGGAAAGAAAAAGAGCTTCAGGACGGCGAAGATGATGAACAACTTGATGAGAATGACGGCCCACAGGGTCTTGCCCAGCGTCATGTTGCGGAAACCGTCAGCGTAGAGATCATAGGCCCGATAGAGAAAACTCTGCTTGTTCATAGGCTTGCCGGATAACAGTTTTTTAATAATGTTGCAAATATACAATAATAATTGGAAGATACCAAATTTTTTTTAATTTTTTTTGTCGTTTTGCGTAAAAGGACTACCTTTGCACGTAGTTTTAATTCTACTAATAATGAAGAAATATATTTGGATACCTCTGGTACTCATCATTCTGCTCCTTCTGGCAGGCCTTGGTTATCTGGGTTACAGCTACCTTCAGGAACGTGAGGCTAACGAGGCCATGCAGGAACTTGCCGCGCTGGACAAACAGGAGATGGAGAATGAGTACGAGCGTTTCGCAATGCAATATAGTGAGTTGCAGAAACAGATCAACAACGATTCCATCATTGCACAGCTGACTCAGGAACAGATGAAGACCCAGCAGTTGCTGGCTGAACTGAAGAAGGTGAAGAGCGATGACGCCCGCGAGATAGCCCGACTGAAGAAGGAACTGGCCACTGTGCGTGCCGTGCTGCGTGACTACATCATGCAGATTGACTCGCTGAACCGTCAGAACCAGCAGCTCATTGCCGAGAATACCCGCATACAGGGCCAGTATGACGAGGCGACACGCAAGATAGAGGGACTGAACACGGAACGCCAGAACCTGTCCGAACGTGTGGCGATGGCTGCACAGCTGGACGCTAACGCCATCACCATGACACCGCTGAAGAAGAACGGCAAACCTGTCAAGAAGATGAAGGACTGCGTGAATATTGCTGTCAGTTTCAACATTGCACGTAACGTGACGGCCAGCAACGGCATGCGTACCATCTATGTGCGCATCACCACGCCGACGGGTGAGGCCCTGGACGGAGGAGGAACGCTGGCCTACGAAAACCGCAACATAGCGTACTCCATCAAGAAAGCCATAGAGTACAACGGCGAGGAAACACCCGTGAAGGTTTATTGGAACGTGGCAGAGTACTTGGGAGCAGGAAAATACAATGTCAGCATCTTTGCTGACGGAAACATGATTGGCTCGCGCTCGTTCAATTTTGAATAAGGAATGTGTTGAATAGGAAAAACAAATCGTAACAACCTACATGAACAAAAAAGAAAGTTGCAAGGTGAGGGGAGAGGTGAAATGGATTTTGCCTTTTTGCCTTTTTGCTTTTTTACCCTTCACTGCCAATGCCCAGCGCTTGCTGTGTCTGGACTCTTGTCGGGCAATGGCCTTGCGTAACAACAAGCAGATGCAGGTGTCGAGGGTCAAGCAGGACGTGGCCGCTAATCTGCGGCGTTCTGCACGAACGAAATACCTGCCTCATGTCAGCGCCATGGGCAGCTATGTACACACTACTCGGGAGGTGTCGATACTGAATGATGGACAAAAGAGCACCCTGACTAATTTGGGCACGATGGCTTCATCACAGATCGGCAACAGCATGTCGGACATCTTGGGGACGCTGCCTCCTACAGCACAAAGCATCCTCGAACAGCTGGGCGTGTCGGGCGATGCGCTCATGCAGGCACTCCAGCCTGAGCTCGGAGGACTGACCAACCGACTCAACGGCATCGGCCAGGGAATCGTGGACGCTTTCCGCACCGATACCCGTAATTTGTGGGCGGGCTCCGTCATGGTGACACAGCCTGTATTCATGGGCGGAGGCATCATTGCCCTGAACAAAATGGCGGATCTTGGTGAAAACCTGATGCAAAACAGTGCGGACGCGCAGTTGCAAGCCACGCTCTACACGGTTGACAAGGCCTATTGGCAGGTTGTATCGCTGAAACATAAGAAGAGACTGGCAGAGGCTTATCTGGAACTTGTCAGTAAGTTGGATTCCGATGTCAGTAAGATGATAGAAGAAGGCGTAGCCACCCGAAGCCAGGGACTAAGCGTCAACGTGAAGGTTAACGAGGCGGAGATGCAGGTTGCACAGGTGAACGACGGCCTGGTGCTCTCCAAGATGCTGCTCTGCCAGCTTTGCGGCTTGCCACTCAATGAGCAGATAGTGCTGGCTGAGGAGGATGTCGAGGACCTGACGGCCAACGAGGTGTTACAACCCGTGAACGTAGAGGAGGCCATTGACAACCGTCCTGAGATGCGTATGCTGCAGAACTCGGTGGACTTGAGTCGGCAGATGACCAACCTGTTGAAGGCAGGTAACCTGCCGCAGGTGGCACTGGTGGGCGGATACTCGATAACCAATCCCAACGTATTCAACGGCTTCGAGAAAAAGTTTGCCGGCATGTGGAACATTGGGGTGCTGGTGCGTGTGCCCATCTGGAACTGGGGCGACGTAGCTTACAAAGTTCGTGCCTCCAAGGGCGTGACAACGATGGCTACCCTCGAAATGAATGAGGCCCGCGAGAAGATGGCTCTGCAGATAAATCAGAGCCAGTTCCAGGTCAACGAGGCATTCAAGCGACTGGACATGGCACGTGCCAATATCAAACGTGCTGACGAGAATCTCCGTGTGGCAAACCTCGGTTTCCAGGAGGGCGTCATCCAGAGCACTACCGTGATGGAGGCGCAGACGGCCTGGCTGCAGGCACAGTCACAGAAGATAGATGCTGAGGTCAATCTGAAACTCAGTCAGGTAAACCTGCAGAAGGCCATTGGTAATTTGTATTAAATCGAATATCAGTAAATCGTAAATATAATAAAGAGATGTCACAAGAGAAAATGCAACATACTAACATTCTGTTAGCAATCTTAGGTTTCGTAACGGTCGTCATTATCGTTGCACTAATTGGCTTCTTTGCCCTCGGACGCGACCCAGAACTGATACAGGGGCAGGTGGAAGCTACTGAATACCGTGTGTCAAGCAAGGTGCCAGGACGTATTCTTGAACTGCGCGTCAAAGAGGGGGATTTTGTGAAGGCCGGCGACACACTGGCTATTCTCGATGCACCCGAGGTACGGGCAAAAATGGCACAGGCTCAAGGAGCAGAGAGTGCGGCGGCTGCACTTGAACTGAAAGCACAGAATGGTGCCCGCAGGGAACAGATACAGGGGGCCTACCAGCTGTGGCAGCAGGCAGTAGCCGGGCTGGAGATTGCCCATAAGTCGTATGAGCGTATTCAGCGGCTGTTTGACGAGGGAGTCGTCAGTGCCCAGCAGCGCGATGAGGTATATGCCAAGTACAAGGCCATGGAGGCACAGGAGAAAGCCGCCAAGAGCCAGTATGACCTGGCCGTCAACGGTGCCCGCCGCGAGGACAAGCTGGCCGCACAGGCACAGGTCAATCGTGCCCGTGGCGCTGTCCAGGAGGTGAATTCCTACATGAACGAGACGGTGCAGATAGCCCAGATGGACGGCGAGGTAAGCAGTGTCTATCCGAAGGTTGGAGAGCTTGTCGGTACGGGGTCGCCCATTATGACGATTTCCGTCATGTCTGACATGTGGGGCACGTTCAACGTACGTGAAGACCAGTTGAACGGCCTGGCTGTCGGTTCTACCTTCACGGCTTTCGTTCCCGCCTTCAATAAGGAAATCCAGATGAAGGTGTACTACATGAAAGACCAAGGCTCGTTTGCTGTATGGAAAGCCACGAAGGCTAACGGCGAGTATGACTTAAAGACCTTTGAGGTAAAGGCGCGGCCCGTTGAGAAATTTGATGGGTTGCGTCCGGGCATGTCATTGATTATCAAACAGTAAAGATTGTAGTGTTGAAGTATCTGCGTCAGATATACCACATCACACTACGTGAACTGCAGATTATTCGCAGGAACCACGTATATCGGTTCGCCATGCTGCTGTTCCCATTGTTGGTGATATTCTTCTTCACCTCCATGTTGGGCGACGGTGTGCCTACGAATATGCCTGTAGGAGTGGTGGATCTTGATAATACCTCAACGACCCGGTCACTGGTAAAGCGGCTCGATGCTTTCCAGATGTCACATGTTGTAGCCCGTTACAAAAGTTTTCAGGATGCCCGAAACGCCATTCAGCAGAATGAGATTTACGGTTTCCTCTACATCCCCAAGGGAACTACCGATGCCTTGCTGGCAAGCCGTCAGCCGAAGATATCCTACTATTACTCCAACACGACGCTGGCTGCCGGTTCGATGGTCATGAAGGACATGAAGACTATCTCTACCTTGGGCTCCGCAGCTGTGGGACAGGCTACCTTGCAGGCTCGAGGATTCACCGACGGGCAAATCAAGACACTGTTGCAACCCATTACTATTGACCTGCACCAGATTGCCAATCCGTGGGCCAATTACAGTATCTACCTGACCACGATGATGGTACCAGGCATCATCATGCTGTTTATCTTTCTGATATCGGCTTATTCGATTGGTACGGAACTGAAGTTCGGCACGTCAAAGGAATGGGTACACATGGCCGACGGACGAATGATAGTTGCCATTATTGGCAAGTTCCTGCCCCAGACGCTGATTTTCCTCGCACTGGTATTCGGCTATCAGTTCTATGTGTTCTATGTGCTACACTTCCCTCATCTGGGAAGCCCGTGGATGCTGGTCCTGTTGGGACTCATGCAGGTGCTGGGTTCTCAGGGCTTCGGCATCTTCGTTTTCGGACTCATGCCGTCGCTCCGTATGTCCATGAGCATCTGCTCGCTGTGGGCAGTACTCAGCATCTCGATGGCAGGCTCTGCTTTCCCCATCATGGGTATGGACGGTCCTTTGCAGTCGCTTTCGTGGCTTTTCCCGCTACGCCACTATTGGATGATTTACCAGATTTGTGTCTTCAACGGATTCCCGTTGATTGACGCCTGGTTCCACTTTGCCGCCTTGTCAGCTTTCCTGTTGCTGCCGTGGTTGGTGATAGGTAAAATAAAGAATGCCATGCTGAATTATGTGTATATTCCGTAAAGCATACGACTATCTGTTAGACATGTGCTTCGTCTGGAGAAAGGAGATGAGGCAACTGGTCAAGGACGAGGGAGTGATTATCTTCTTCGTGGTCGTGCCATTGGTATATCCCTTGCTTTATTCCTGGATCTATAACAACGAACAGATACACGATGTCCCCGTGGCGGTGGTCGATATGTCACACTCCAGCCTCTCACGGCAGTTCCTGCGGATGTGTGATGCGTCTCCTGACGTCAGGATTGCCTACTATGCACAAGATCTTGACGAGGCACAGTCGCTGGTCAGTCGTCAGTTAGCGAAGGGCATCTATTTCATTCCCCCCGAATTTGAGAGCAACATCTATCGTATGCAGCAAGGGGTCATCAGCGTCTATTGCGACATGAGCCTCATGCTGACCTACAAAGCCATCTTCCAGACAGCGCAGGCGGTATCGATGGAAATGGGTACTGAACTGAAAACCAAGATGGCAGGACTCTATACATCACGTGAAGAGGCTGTGACGGCCCGCCCGCTCGATTTTGACGACGTGCCGATGTATAATCCTGCTGGCGGATACGGATCGGGCGTGTTGCCTGCCGTATTGGTGCTCATATTGCAGCAGACGCTCGTCCTGGGCATTGGACTTTCCGCAGGAACGGCACGTGATGAAAACAAGTACCGGCACTTGATACCCGTCAATGCTCCTCATTACAGCCGCACTGTTCCCATCGTTCTCGGAAAGTTCATGTGTTACCTCATGGTGTATGCCGTCATGGGCACCTGGCTTTTGATTGTGGTGCCTCGGCTCTTCAGCTTCCCCCATTTGGCAACATGGCAGTCGTTGCTTGTTGTCATGCTGCCCTATGTCATTGCCTGTATTTTCTTCGGCATGGTGGTGTCGTGTATGGTGAAGTATCGTGAGAATGTCATGCTGATTATAGTGTTCGTCAGTATCCCCTTGCTTTTTATGACGGGTGTCTCATGGCCGCAGTCGAACATCCCCGGCTATTGGCAGGGTGTCTCGTGGCTCTTCCCCAGCACGTTCGGAGCGCGTGCATTCATTAGATTGAACTCAATGGGAGCCTCGCCAACCGATGTGCTCACCGAGTTCCGCATCCTTTGGATTCAGGCAGGAGCCTATTTCCTGTTGACTTGCTTGGTTTATCGCTTCCAGTTCTATCTTGCCAAGCGTGCAAATAAAATTTATGGGGATTCAGAAGCATAGTTTCTGAACCCCCAAGTTTTTGTCAAGTTCCTGTTGGCAATCTATTGTTTTTTGATGCCTACGATTTTTGTGGCAGCGAGTTCGCGGTTACGCTTGTTCGTGACCGTCACCACGCTTTGTGCGAGGTTGATGAAGGCAAGTCCCGTCATTGTTTCGCTGTTGAGTGCGGCAGGCTGTCCGTTGTCACCGCTTTCGCATATGCCCTGTACCAGCGGAATCTGGGCGAGTAGGGGAACGTTCATTTCCTTGGCCAGCTGCTTACAGCCCTCCTTGCCGAAGATGTAATAGCGGTTCTGCGGCAGTTCAGCAGGAGTGAACCACGCCATGTTCTCCACCAACCCGAGAATGGGCACGTTGACCTTCTCGTTGCGGTACATGTCGATTCCCTTGCGTGCATCAGCCAATGCTACCTGTTGGGGTGTGCTGACAATGACGGCGCCCGTGATGGCCAGTGTCTGAAGTAGTGTCAGATGGATGTCGCTGGTGCCTGGAGGCGTGTCGAGGATGAAGTAATCCAATTCTCCCCAGTCGGCATCGGCAATCAGCTGTTTCAGAGCGTTCGTTGCCATTCCGCCACGCCAGAGGGTTGCCGTTTCGGGTGACACGAAGAAGCCGATGCTCAGCAGACGGACACCATATTTCTCGATGGGCTCAATGAGGTCACGACCATCTACGTTGACTGCATAGGGGCGTGCGTCCTCAACCTGAAACATCTTGGGTACGGAAGGACCGAAGATGTCGCAATCCAAAAGTCCTACCTTATAACCCAACCGCCCCAAAGCGATGGCGAGATTGGCGGCAACGGTGCTTTTTCCCACGCCACCCTTGCCGCTGCTTACGGCAATGATGTTCTTCACCTGTGGCAGCAGCTTGCCAACCTCAGGTCGTGGCTTCGACTTGAACTCCGTCTCAATCTCGACTTCTACATCTTCGGTTTCTCCTGACGCTGAGGAGTCTGCGGAAATACCTGCCTGCCTGCAGTGGTACTTGATGGCAGCCTCTGCAGCCTTGACGGTCGATTTGAGGAAGGGGTCGGTGTCTCGTGGAAACTCCAGCACTACCTTTACTTTGTTTCCGCTGATGGCTGGCGTGTCAGCCACCATTCCGCTTTCCACGAGGTTCTTCTTGGTTCCGGCATACGTCACCGTAGCCAGTGCGTCCATAATGAGTTTGGGGTATAAGGACATGAGTGGTGAGATGCGTTATAGGTGATGAGTTATGCGTTTTCGTTCTCCTCTTCTTTCATCCTGTCGTCAACGTTGTCGCCTTCTGTCGGTACCATCTGGTCGAAGTCGGTAATGCCTGCGGCAACGAGGATGTTGTACCACTGTATCAGTTTCTTGATGTCGCTGTTGTGTACACGTTCGCGGTCCCACTCGGGCAGCACCTTGGTGAAATAGTCCTTCAGTTCTGCAGGGCTGGCCTTCTTGTAGTTGATGCTGGCAGCCTTACCGCCTTCCAGCTCCTTGATGGCGTTGAGTACTTTGTAGAGTGGAATGTCCTCGGTTTCCGTAAACATGGCGATGTCGCCCAGTGACGTGATGCGGTCGGTGCCGAAGGCTGGCGTGCGTTTGTGTGTATCGTCAAGAGCCTCGACAATCAGGCTGTTCTTTGCACGTGAAACGAGTTTGTAAAGTCCCGGTTTGCCCGAGATGGCTAAAATGGTAATCTGTGACATAATGTTGTTGTTTACAATTTACTGATTTACTATTTACTATTTATTTCCTTGATAATCCTGTCTATCTGCACGTCAATGTCGGCTATGCCGTCGTTGACGATTTCATAGTCAGCGCGTCGGACGACCTCTTCCTGTGGCCACTGGCGTGACATCCACGCCTGAGCTTTCTCACGGCTGATGCCGTCGCGTTGCATGATGCGCTGGATGCGCACCTCTGTGGGAGCTGTCACTACGATGACACAGTCAACGAGCCTGTTGATGCCAGACTCGTATAGAATGGCACTCTCCATCCACTGCATGCCGCTCTGCTCAAAGTCCTTGAAGACAGCAGGATGCACTATCCGGTCAATGGCTTGTGCGTTTTCCTCGCTTTTCAGCAGAAATTGCGCTACGATGGCCTTGTTGAGTTCTTTCCCGATGTAGGCATCTTCGCCGATGAGTGCCTTGAGCTGCTGGCGTATGGTCTTCGACGTACGGATGAGCCGTTTGGCTTCCGTGTCGCAGTCATAGACTTTGAAGCCTCTGTCCTGCAGTCGTTTGCATACGTAGCTTTTGCCGCTGCCTATTCCACCTGTGATGCCTGTCTTCATTGGTCTTCCTCTATCAGGTAATCCACCTGTTTTACGTCCAGTGTAGCGCGGCTAATGCCGTGTGGCACGGTTTTCAGGTAGATGTTGCACTTTTCTGACGGTTTGGTCATGATTTCCTTGTAGTCGGCAACCACCAGGAACTGGTCGGGGCGTAGGTTTCTGAACTGGCTGACGCCAGTCACGAAGTTGACCTTTACCTTGGCAGGGAAGGTTCGCAGCGTTTTCCCCTCGGGCATGTTGACTGCCGTGATGGGTATGTCGTCTATGCTTTCCTCTGTCAGCACGTCAGTATAGAACCCTACCTTGATGTGTTCCGGAACGCTCTTCACCCCCTTTGTCTTCGCTATTTGGCAATCCACGATGAGGGTGTCGCGGAAGTTGGCGTAGTTCAGCGCTTCAGTATAGACAACCTTGATGCTGTCCAGTTTCTCCTGCGAGGCGTATATATCGACGCTGTCGGGCCAGTACTGGGTGTTAGCGATGAAGTACAGGTGGTCAGGAATGACGCGTCCGCTCCATCGGACGGGAACTCGCTTGTGAGCACCGTCGTTATAGTAGAATTCCATTTTGTCGGGTTTGATGGCCGAAATCTTGGAGTTCATGTTCGGGTACTGGTTATGTATTAGTTTCAGCAGTTCGCTGGCTGTGATGTATCCATAGCCGTCGCTTCGCACGTAGTTCTTGAAATTGGCGTTAATGCGTCCGAACTGGTTGCCGTAGAGGTATGCCAGAATGGTCCACCCTTTGTCGCGCACGGTGACTCGAATGGTATCTACCTCGTCTGAGGTTAGTACGACGTTCTTGGGTATCTGTCTGATTTGCACGGGGATTTTCAGTTCCTTCTCGTAATTGGCATTGAGTGTGCTGACCAGCCAGAAGATGGCTGATATCGCCAGAAAACTCATGAACGTCAGAAACTGCTTGTTGAGGTTACTGAACAAGAAGTCCCTGACGATTTTGGAGAAGTTTGAAAGTCCCACGCTGTTGGTTTATTTGGTGGCAGGAGTGCTTGCTTCGTCCTTGAATACATGTCCTTTGTTGACACGTATGACGACGCCCCGGGCAATCTCCACTTCCACGATGTTGTTGGCAAGGTCCACTTCCTTCACCGTTCCGTAGATTCCTCCACTGGTGAATACTTGTGTTCCTTTTTCCAGCGAGTTCTGGAATTTTTGTATTTCCTTTTGTCTTTTCTGTTGCGGACGAATCATGAAGAAATAGAAGATGGCGAAGATGGCCACCATCATGATAAGCATTTGTGCGTTCGGGCTCATAATGTTGTTTTTGTTGTTATTTGTTGTTGTTAATTGTCTTCAGTAGGCGGTTGGTGGCAATGAGGTGACGCGCAATGGTGTCGAGCATGCCGTTGATGTAGCCGCCGCTTCGTGGGGTGGAGTAGAGCTTTGCCACGTCCACGTATTCGTTGATGGTTACGCTGATGGGTATGCTGGGGAAAGTCATCATCTCGGCAATGGCTATCTGCATGATGACCACGTCCATATATGCCAGTCGTGAGAAGTCCCAGTTGCGTGATGCCTCGCTCATGAACCCCTGGTACTCGTCGGCGTTCAGAATGGTCGATCGGAACAACTTGCGTGCATAATCCTTGTCCTCCTCGCTGTCGTACTCGGGCAGCAGTGCCTGGCTGGCCTTGTTGCTCTCGTCGAATCGTTTGATGGTTTTGAGCACGAAGGTGTCCACAATCTCCTTGTCGTCGTTCCAGTAGAGGCTTTGCTCTTCCAGCACGCTGTCCAGGTTGTCGTTGTCCTGAATGAATGTACGGTATATCTTGCGCCACAGTTCACGGTCGGCGGCATACGAGTCGTCGCTGCTTTCCATGTAGTCTTTGTAGATGCTGCTCTCCACAATCTGGTTGTAGAGGTTGTGTACAAATTCCACCTCGTCGCTCCAGTCCTTCTTCTGTACTTCCAGGAAGTCGTTGAGCATCTGGTTTTCCTCCAGCTGGAGGGCGAAGCGGTTAAAGGCAAACTTCCCTGAGGGCTCCGCTGTATGCTCGCGACGCGCCTTCGACTGTGCCACCTCCAGGTGCTTGCGGGCCTCTTTGGTGATGGCCACGATCAGCACCAGCAGATAGTTGTAAAGGTCGTAGGCTTTGGAGAGGCTGAAGAAGAGTTCCTTCTCAGCCGAATCAATGTTCTTGCTTCCGTTTTGATAGTACGCATAGGTTAACTGAACTACCTTAATCCTAATAATTTCGCGATTAATCATAATGCTTTTATAGATGTTTGATACACTTATCAAGTGCAAAAATACGAACATTTTGGCGATTACGCAAGAAAAACAACATTTTTTTGAAAAAAAACGTAAATAGTAAACCGTAAATCTGAAATTATTATTACCTTTGCACCCGCTTTTTAGAAACCGTGTGATGGTGAATTAAGCAAAACGTATTATTAACAACTTAATTTAGAGTAACACAAAATGAGAGAAATCGCATTGAACGGTCAGAAGCGCACCGACACTGGCAAGAAGGCCAGCAAGCTGCTTCGCAAGGAAGGTTTGGTTCCCTGTAACCTTTATGGAGAAAAGAAGGGTGAGAACGGTCAGCCGGAAGCTCTGGCATTCGCTATTCCCATGTCTGAGCTGCGTAAGGCCATCTACACGCCTCACGTATATGTAATGAATATTACGATTGATGGTGCGCAGCATGTTGCCATTGTCAAGGAGCTGCAGTTCCACCCCACCACAGATGCGCTGCTGCATGCAGACTTCTACGAGGTGAACGCTACGAAGCCCATCACCGTTGGTATCCCCGTGAAACTCAACGGTCTGGCACAGGGTGTGCGCGATGGTGGCCGTATCAGCCTGTCTATCCGTAAGATTAACGTTACCGCTCCTTACAAGAACATTCCTGAGGTGCTCGACATTGACGTTACCAACCTGCAGCTCGGCAAGAGCATTAAGGTAGGCGAGTTGAGCTTCGAAGGTCTCGACATCGCAACTTCTCCTGAGGTCGTTGTATGCTCTGTGAAGGCTACACGTGCTTCTCGTTCAGCAGCTGCTGCCGAGGAGGCTTAAGTTAGTTTACGGCTTACAGCTTACGGCTTATAGAGAGAACAAGGAATGGATAAGTACTTAATTGTTGGTTTGGGCAATGTCGGCGCCGAGTACGACATGACCCGCCACAATGCAGGCTTTATAGTATTGGACGCTTTTGCGAAGGCGTCCAATATTGTTTTTGACGACTGTCGCTACGGCTTTGTGGCCGAGACGTCGCTCAAGGGACGCAAGGTGCTGCTGCTGAAGCCCTCCACCTACATGAACCTCAGCGGCAATGCCGTGCGCTACTGGCTCAACAAGGAGAACATCGACCAGAGCCGCCTGCTCGTCATCAGCGACGACGTGGCGCTGCCCCTCGGTCAGTTTCGCCTGAAGGCCAGCGGTTCCAATGGCGGTCACAACGGCCTCGGCCATATCCAGCAGCTCATCGGGCAGCAGTATGCCCGTCTGCGCATGGGAATCGGCAACGACTATCCGCAGGGTATGCAGGTTGACTGGGTGCTCGGCCGTTTCTCTGACGAGCAACTGCAGCAGCTGCAGCCAGCCGTCGATGTGGCGGTCGATATCATCAGGAGTTTCGTTCTGGCAGGTATCGACGTGACGATGAATCAGTATAATAAACTGGGAAAGAGACCCACCCCCATCCCTTCCCTGAATGGAGGGGAGAGATTTGCTCATAAAGAATAAATATGAAGGAAAAGCCAACAACGCATAAGGTATCTTCTCCTCTCTCTCACAGAGAGGGGCAGGGGGAGAGTCTTGAGAGCCTGCAGAGTCTTGCCCGAATAGACAAATGGCTGTGGGCAGCACGCATCTTCAAGACGCGCAGCATTGCTGCCGATGCAATCAAGAACGGCCGTGTCACCATCGGCGGCGTCAATGTCAAGCCCTCGCGCATGGTGAAGGCAGGCGAGACGGTCAGCGTGCGCAAACCCCCTGTCACCTATTCGTTCAAGATTCTCAAGCCCATCGAGCAGCGGGTGGGGGCTAAACTGCTGCCCGAGATCTATGAGAACGTGACGACAGCCGACCAGTACGAACTACTGGAGATGAACCGCATCAGCGGATTCGTCAACCGAGCCCGTGGCACAGGACGTCCCACGAAGAAGGAACGCCGTGCGCTCGATGAGTTCATCGGCCCTGTGGTAGAAGACTTTGACGATTTTGACTGGGACGAATGAACGAATATACGAAAGTACGAAAACAAGAATTGAAGAATTTCTGATTAATTTCTGGCAATTTCTTTCAAAATAAATCGAAAATCAGTAAATCGTAAATAACAAAGGTGTTACTTGATATTTTATTTATAATAATAGGTGTGACGTTGGTGCTGGTAGGTGCCGACCGTCTGACCGAGGGAGCCTCTTCGCTGGCTCGTCGTTTTGGAGTGCCCGAGATGGTCATTGGCCTAACCATAGTTGCCTGCGGCACGTCGGCTCCTGAGTTCTTCGTCAGCTTGATGTCGGCCCTGAATGGCACACCCGACATGGCAGTGGGTAACGTCGTCGGTTCCAACATCATGAACACGATGCTCATTGTGGGTTGTGCAGCGATGGTAGCCCCGATGGTCATCAGCCCCTCCACCGTCAAGAAAGACATACCCTTTGCCGTCGTTGCCTCCGTCATGCTGTTGCTGCTCTCTGTCGATAGCTCCGTCAGCCGTATCGACGGTATCATCCTCCTCGTAGGCTTCGCAGTCTTCATGAGTTATACGCTTTATCAAGCGAAGGTAGGGGGGTTAAAGGTGGAGGGCGTAGAAGGGGCACCTGAAGGGCAGGTACAAAGCACCTTGAATCCTCCCTCCTCCGTATTCCTCCAAGTAATCTGGATTCTGCTGGGACTTGCCGGCCTCGTCTTCGGCAGTAACCTCTTTGTCGATTCTGCCTCCAGCGTGGCTGCCGAACTGGGAGTCAGCGAGAGCGTCATCGGTCTCACCATTGTGGCAGGCGGCACTTCGCTGCCCGAGTTGGCCACCAGCGTCGTGGCAGCCCGAAAGGGTCAGTCGGCCATCGCCATAGGTAACGTCATCGGTTCCAATGTCTTCAATATCCTGTTCATTCTGGGCGCTACGGCTACCATCAGCCCGCTGCAGATGGAAGGTATTGCGCCGCTCGACATGGGTGTCATGCTCGGATCTATGGTTTTGGTGTGGCTCTTCTCCTTCACCCGTTACACCGTTGAGCGCTGGGAGGGTGTCGTCCTTGTACTGGGCTATCTGGCATATCTTGGCTGGCTGCTCAGTAACGTGTGACATTCATTTTCATTACCTTTGTGACGTGGAAAAAGGCGTTGGGAAAATAGGTCTGGCCATTAGTGGGGGCTGTGCCCGTGTTGCAGCGGCCATCGGGGTGTTGAAGGTCATCGAGCGCATGGGCATCAGACCTGATATCGTGGTCGGAACCAGCGCGGGAGCTATTGTGGGAGCTCTTTATTGCTGTGGATACAGTGCCGATGAGATGGCACAGATATGCTGTTCGCAGTCGTGGAGGAAAATACTGAATGGAAAACAGTACTGGGCACTCCTCGAGGAAATGACGGGACGCCGCAGCGACACCGACTTCGACACGCTGCCCATTCCCTTCCGCTGTGTGGCGACATGTCTTGACGACTATACCGAACAGGTGCTGAATCATGGGGTCCTGGCAGATTGTGTCAAGGCTTCGGCAGCCATGCCGCTACTGTTCCCGCCCGTCAGTATCCAGGGTAAGCGGCTGGTGGATGGCGGCATGGTGAACAACCTGCCCACCGATGTGTTGCAGAACATGGGCATCGACACCATCATCGCCATCGACCTTCAGCAAATCACCTTCTGGCAGGCCGGTTTCTCGCTGAAAGAACGGTTCGGCATCGGCGGACTGTTGCACTGGGCGGTCTCCCATCCCGAAGTAAAGCGCTACAGGCAGAACGTGAAACTGGCGGACATCTACATCAAGCCTCCCCTGAAGGTTATCGACGGTTACATCTTCAGCAATAGCCGCAGCCGGCGTATGATAGAAGCCGGGGAAGCAGCGGCTCGCAGATATTGCCCGCAATTGCAGGCACTCACATGTTCGTACCTCTGACCTGTGGTCGAAGGTAGGCTGCACTTCGGAAAAACTCAAAAAAAATCTTTGATTTGTTTGGTTTTTCGCTCGGTTTTCACTACCTTTGCAAATGAAGCACTATCAACACTTTTGAGATAGTAAAAAAGCAAAAGGGGATTAGCACGACCGTGATAGACAATTTCCCCGCCCGTGATAAACAATTATCACGGGCGTGTTAATTGTTTATCACGCCCGCGGAGTTCCAGTTTCCCCGGCAGAAAGTCCCCTTTTCCCCGGCAGTTTCTCCCACTTTGTATCGTAGAGATGTGAACGACCCTCATATGATGCTAAGGAGGAGATTTGAAAATAAATTGGGAATTATTTTGTTAATTCATTGATTTGTGGTACCTTTGCAGCGTGAAAATAAAAGAAGTGCTGAGCGCCCTTGAACGATTCGCGCCTCTGCCCTTACAGGAAAGCTGGGATAATGCTGGCCTGCAAGTAGGACTGACAGAGACGGAGGTTTCAGGGGCATTATTGTGTCTGGACGTCAACGAAGCCATCATTGACGAAGCCATCCGTAAGGGGTGTAACCTCATTGTGAGCCACCACCCGCTGCTGTTCCGCGGGCTGAAGCAAATCAGCGGTAGTGACTTTGTGCAGCGCTGTGTCATCAAGGCTATCAAGAACGACCTCTGCGTCATCTCCATGCATACCAATATGGATAATGCAATAGGTGGCGTGAACTTCAAAATGGCAGAGAAGATGGGGGCCGTAGTTGACAGGAACGATGACGTTAGCGGTAACGGAGAGAAGTGTCCGATGGTGGTGGCTGAATTGCCGGAGCCGATGGGTGCCAAGGATTTTGTGCTGATGCTGAAGGAGAGGTTCGGCGTGGCAAGCGTGATGTGTAACCAACTGCTGGAACGTCCCATCCGCAAGGTGGCCATCTGTGGCGGTGCTGGCGATTTCATGCTGCCTGATGCCGTAGTGGCAGGTGCCGATGCCTTCGTGACGGGTGAGATGCACTACCATGTTTATTTCGACCATGAACAGCAGATACAGATTTGCGTCATCGGTCACTACCAGAGTGAGCAGTACACCAGCGAACTGTTCCGCGAGATTATCCGGAAGGAATGTCCCGGCGTTCGCACGGAAATAGCAGAAACCTGCACCAATCCGATATTGTACCTCTAAATTCTGAAATTGGATAATTGAAAAATAAATCGAAAATCGAAAATTTGTAAATCGTAAATTGTAGTTATGGCAAAGAAAGATCCCAATGAGTTATCAGTAGAGGAGCGCCTGAAGACCCTCTACCAGATGCAGGCTGCGCTTTCGGCTATTGACGAGAAGCGTGCCTTGAGAGGTGAACTGCCTCTTGAAGTACAAGACCTGGAAGACGAAATCGAAGGTCTCTCAACGCGTATTGAGAATATTCAGCGTGACATTGACGAGTTCCAGAAGGCCGTCGCCATGAAGAAAGGTGAGATTGTGGAGGCACAGGCCAGTGTGGAGCGTTACCAGAAGCAGCTGAATGAAGTGAAGAACAACCGCGAGTATGACACGCTGTCGAAGGAAATAGAGTTCCAGACGCTGGAGATAGAGCTCTGCAACAAGAAAATCAAGGAGGCCCAGAACCGCATCGCCGAGAAGCAGGAAGAGCTGAAGGCCAGCCAGGAAGCTGTGGATGAGCGCAGGAACGACCTGGAGGTGAAGAAAAACGAACTGGATGAGATCATGGAAGAGACACGTGCCGAAGAGGACAAGCTGAAGGCAAAGGTGAAGGACTATGAGGCCAAGATAGAACCGCGCCTGCTGGCGTCGTTCAAGCGTATCCGTAAGAATGCCCGAAACGGTTTGGGCATCGTCTATGTGCAACGTGATGCCTGCGGTGGTTGCTTCAACAAGATTCCGCCCCAGCGTCAGTTGGATATCAAGATGCACAAGAAGATTATCGTCTGCGAGTATTGCGGACGTATTATGATTGACCCCGAACTGGCTGGCGTCAAGCTCGACAAACCCGTTGCCGAGGAGAAAAAGACCCGCAAGCGCGCCATTCGTAAGACGGTTAGGAAACCGGAGTCAGAGGATGATGCAGAATAAAAAACGTCGGAAAGTCAGGATTTATAGCCGAATACATCAAGAAAAAGCTGAAAAACAGCACTTTTTGACCTAATTTCTTGGAACTTATCTTATTTTTTATTTATTTTGCACCCGATTTCGAAAGAAATGTAAATTTTATATAACAAACAAAAAGTATTATAGACATGAAGAAGTATCTTTTAATGTTTGCTGTTGCTGCATTTTCAGCACAGACGATGTCTGCTCAGACAGTATTGGAGAGTAAGACAACGGATAACTGGTACATTGGTATCAATGGCGGTATTAACGCACCCGGCCATGGCTACAAGGTGATGAAGAACATCAACCCTGAGGTGGGTCTGCGTTTCGGCCGTTACTTCACTCCGGTTGTCGGCTTTGCCGTTGAGGGAACAGCCCGTCTGGGTGACAAGCCCGGTGAGTATAGTAAGAATTTCGTAAAGAGCACCAATATCAGCCTGCTCGGTACCGTTAACCTGAGCAACTGGTTTGGTGGATATCCTGGCCAGCCCCGTAATTTTGAGGTTGTTGCTTTGGCAGGTATGGGTTGGGAGCACCTGTATGGTTGTATGTTCTCGCCCAATGCAAGTAATGAGATGAACGCCCTGACTTCAAAGGCTGGTCTCGACTTCACATTTAACTTTGGTCAGAAAAAGGCTTGGCAACTCTACATTGAGCCGAACATGGTATGGGCCCTCAACCGTAACGACAACAACCGCGTTAGGTACTGCCTTTCTGACGCTGTTCTCGGTGTCCTTGTTGGTGTAAACTACAAGTTCCTGAACAGCAACGGTACCCACAATTTCAAGATTGCTGAGCTCCGTGACCAGGCTGAGATTGACGGTCTGAATGACAAGATCAACGAGTTGCGTGCTAACCTGAACGACAAGGATGCCCTGCTGGCTGCCAAGGATGCTCAGATCCGTGACCTGCAGGCTGCTCTCGACGCTTGCAACAGCAAGCCTTGCGATCCTGTCTATGTGAAGCCCGCAACTGCTACCAACCTGCAGCCGACCGTTCTCTTCCGTAAGAACAAGAGCGTGATTGATCCTGCTCAGTATGCTCCGATTGAGCTGATTGCTTCTTACATGAAGAATCACCCTGAGGCAAAGGTTCTGGTGAAGGGTTATGCTTCTATCGAGGGTCCGTTGGAAATCAACAACCGTCTTTCTGTTGAGCGCGCTAACGCTGTAAAGAATGCTCTGATTAAGAAGTATAAGATTTCTGCTGACCGCCTGAGCGCTGAGGGTTGCGGTCCTACGGACGAGCTCTTCGAGGAACTCGAGTTCAACCGCGTTGCTACCTTCAACGATGTTACAAAATAAACGGAAACGTTGACAATTGCATAAAAAGTCTCCGCAGCCATTCAGGTTGCGGAGATTTTTTATGTTTTGCTTGCGTGAGTGGAGGAAAATGATTACCTTTGCCTAACGAAACAAAACTGAAAACCTATATTGAACATGACTATCCTAAAATTGAAATCCATCCTGCTGTTCAGTGCTGTAGCTCTTGGTGCATCAGCGCAGCGTCAGTCTTTGGACTTGCGACAGTGGGACTTTTCCAGAAACGGCACAGAATGGCAAACAGTTACAATACCCCATGACTGGGCGATTAGCGGACCCTTCGACAAGAAGTGGGACCTGCAGAAGGTTGCCATTGAGCAGAATGGCGAGACGCAGGCTACCGAGAAGAGCGGACGAAGTGGCGCCCTGCCTTGGATAGGCGAGGGGTACTACAAGACAACAGTCACAATGACTGAGCCGATGGGAAATGCAACATTGGTATTCGACGGTGCCATGAGTGAGCCCACGGTGTATGTCAATGGCAGTAACGCTGGCTATTGGGCCTATGGATATAATGCCTTCCGCCTGGACGTCACGTCGCTCCTTCATGTGGGCGAGAACCTGATAGAGGTCCGTCTGAAAAACGTGGAGGAGAGTTCACGCTGGTATCCTGGAGGCGGATTGTATCGCCCCGTACAACTGCTACTGACCCCAAAAAGCCACATCGACGACTGGCATACTTGCGTACGTACATTATCGATAAAGGACGGTAAGGCAGTGGTGAGCGTATCTGCACGAGTGGCCAATCCTGATGGTGTGCAGAAACTGAATGCCGTACTTAAGGATGACTCGGGCAAAACGGTTGCTGAGACCTGGGAAAAAGTACAGCCCAATGGCATCGTCCAATTTGTTATGGAAGTAGAGAATCCCCGACTGTGGTCGCCCGAGACACCTTATTTATATACGATGACTCTGGGATTGGCTGCTGAAAAGCATGGTGCTACGGCTCAGATAGTTGATGGCGAGGCGCTGGATGAGACTCAGACGCGTTTCGGCATCCGTACGGTCAGTGTCTCTAAAGAAGGTGGTTTCCAGCTAAATGGCGTGACGCGCAAACTCAAGGGCGTCTGCCTGCATCATGACTTGGGACCGTTGGGCGCAGCCATCAACAAGGCTGCTCTTATCCGTCAGATTAAGACCATGAAGGAGATGGGTGCCGATGCCATACGTACGGCACATAACATGCCGAGCCAGTGGCAGATGGACATCTGTGACTCCTTGGGCATGATGGTGATGGCCGAGTCGTTTGACATGTGGATTTACCCCAAGTGCAAGAACGGATATGCCCGTTTCTTCAAGGAATGGGCTGACCGCGACGTGGAGAACCTCGTGCTTCGCAACCGTAACCATCCGAGTATCATTATGTGGTCAATCGGTAATGAGATTCCGGAACAATGGAGCGACGAGGGCAGGGAGATATCACGCCACCTGCAGGACATCTGTCACCAACTGGACCCTACACGCCCGGTCACACAAGGCATGGACCGCGCCGAAGATGCGCTGAAGAGCGGCTTTGCACAGGTGATGGACGTGCCGGGCTTCAACTACCGCGTACATAAGTATGAGAACAATATACGACAGTTGCCCAAGGGATTCCTGTTGGGCAGCGAGACGGCCTCGACAGTCAGTTCCCGAGGCGTATATAAATTCCCCGTGGTGCCCAACGATAACTCACAGTTTGCCTCTTATTCGCCTAACTACGACCCTGCGGCATTGGAAAAGGCCGACGGCCAGTGTTCCAGCTATGACGTGGAGTGGTGCCCATGGTCGAACTTGCCCGACGACGACTGGGTGTGGCAGGACGACAGAGACTGGGTGATTGGTGAGTTTGTATGGACAGGCTATGACTATTTAGGCGAGCCTACGCCTTATGATGAATACTGGCCAAGCAGGAGCAGCTACTTTGGCATATGCGACTTGGCAGGTCTGCCGAAGGACCGCTACTTCCTCTATCGCAGTCACTGGAACAGGCAGGAGCATACACTCCACATGCTGCCCCATTGGACGTGGCCTGGACGTGAAGGTGAGGTAACACCCGTCTATGTCTATACTGACTATCCGGAGGCAGAGCTCTTTGTCAACGGACGGTCGCAGGGACGTCTGAAGAAACAGCCCTCAGAGCGTTTGGACCGCTACCGCCTGCGCTGGAATGAGGTCAGGTACGAGCCAGGTACCATTGAGGTGGTGGCTTACGACGAACAGGGTAGGGAGGCTGCCCGTACGAAGACGGTGACGGCCGGCAATCCTGCGCAACTGGTGCTGGAGGCTGACCGGACAACGTTGAAAGCTGATGGCGACGATATGGCTTTCATTACGGTGTCGATGGCTGATGCCAATGGTGTGTTCTGCCCAACGGCAGACGATGAACTGACGTTTGAGGTAACAGGCGCCGGAGTCTTCCAAGCAGCCTGCAACGGTGATGCCACGAGCCTGCAGCCTTTCACAGAACCGCAGATGCGGTTGTTCAGCGGACAGTTGGTCGTCATTGTACGGACAACGAAGAATGCAGGTGACATTACGCTGACGGTCAGGAACGGAAAGCGGGGCATTGAACGTCTTCTGACATTGAAGAGCATGTGACTTTTGGTCGTTTCAAATTTTATTCGTACCTTTGCGGCGTTTTAGTATCAAGAGATGGAAAGCGGAAGACAACGTTTGCTCGGAATGACACCTGCGGAGCTGAAAGCAGCTGTGCAGGAACTCGGTATGCCTGCCTTCACGGCCAAGCAGATAGCCCAGTGGCTGTACGAAAAGCATGTCAGCGAGATAGACGAGATGACAAACCTCTCGAAACAAAACCGCGAACGGCTGTCCGAACACTTTGAAGTGGGCGCTATGGCTCCTTTGCAATGCCAGCGGTCAAAGGATGGTACCGTCAAGTACCTGTTTCCTGTACTCACTACTCACCACTCACCGCTCGCCACAAAGTTCGTGGAAACGGTCTATATTCCTGATGGAGAACGAGCCACGCTGTGCGTATCCTGCCAGGTAGGCTGCAAGATGAACTGTCTGTTCTGCCAGACAGGCAAACAAGGGTGGGAAGGAGACCTTACCGTTGCCGACATCCTGAACCAAATCTATGCTCTGCCTGAGGCCGAGAACCTGACGAACATCGTCTTCATGGGACAGGGTGAGCCGATGGACAATCTCGACAATGTGCTACGTGCTACTGAAGTGCTCACGGCCGACTGGGGCTACGCATGGAGTCCCAAGCGCATCACGGTGAGCTCTGTCGGCGTGAAGGGGAAACTGAAACGCTTCCTGGATGAGAGCCTGTGTCATGTGGCTATTTCTATGCATTCGCCAATTCACGAACAGCGCCTGCAACTGATGCCAGCCGAGAATGCACAGCGTATTGCCGACACGGTGGAACTGCTCAAACAGTACGACTTCACCCACCAGCGCCGTTGCTCGTTTGAGTATATCTGTTTTGCAGGACTGAACGACCAGCCGTTGCATGCCCGTGAAATCGTGCGGCTGCTGGAAGGGTTGGAGTGCCGCGTCAATCTGATACGCTTCCACGAGATTCCTGGAGTTGACCTTCCCTCGTCTGATGAACACCGCATGGAGGCTTTGCGCGACTATCTGACCAAGCATGGGGTGTTTACGACCATCAGGGCCAGTCGTGGTCAGGATATCTTTGCTGCCTGCGGCCTGTTGTCAACGATGAGTAAGAACAAAAGAAGTCAATAATGACGATTAAACATAAATCATCAAACAATAATTATATCAATGGAAAGAAAGATTCGCGTGGCTATCACGCACGGAGATACGAACGGCATTGGTTACGAGGTTATCATGAAGACCTTTTCCAATCCTGCTATGTTCGATTTGTGTATCCCCATTGTATATGGCTCGCCTAAAGTGGCTGCCTATCACAGCAAGGCACTCGGTCTGCAGACAACGTTCAGCATCATAGAGAGAGCCGAGGATGCCAAGGAGGGAAGGCTGAACCTGCTGCCTACGTTTGAAGATGAAGTCAAGGTTGACTTCGGACAGCCAACGAAAGAGGCCGGCGAGGCAGCCCTGAAAGCACTCGACCGTGCTATGACCGACTTCCGCAATAACTTGTACGACGTGCTGGTTACGGCACCTATCAACAAGAACACCATTCAGAGCGATATGTTTCATTTCTGTGGTCATACGGAGTACATCGAACATTGTGTAGGCGATGGTCAGAAGGCACTGATGATTCTCATGAACGACACGCTTCGTGTGGCTCTGGTAACGACTCACCTGCCTATCAAGGACGTAGCAAACGCTATCACGAAAGAGGCTATCGTCGAGAAAGCTACCATTTTCCATCAGACGCTGAAGCGTGACCTGCGCATCTCCAATCCCCGCATTGCCGTGCTGGCACTTAATCCCCATGCTGGCGACGGAGGTGTGCTGGGAAGTGAAGAGCAGAACATCATTGTCCCTGCCATTGAGGAACTGGAAAAAGCTGGTGTTCAGGCTTTCGGACCCTATGCGGCCGATGGCTTCTTCGGTAGCGGAGCCTACTTCCGCTTCGATGGTGTGCTGGCTATGTATCACGACCAGGGTTTGGCACCGTTCAAGACGGTCGCACAGGAGAATGGTGTGAACTTTACCGCTGGACTCCCTATTATCCGTACGTCGCCTGATCATGGAACCGCCTACGACATTGCCGGTAAAGGCGTGGCTGATGAACAGTCGTTCCGTCAGGCTGTCTATCTGGCTATTGACGTGTTCAGAAACCGTATGGATTACGATGAGCCGTTGGCCAACCCGCTGCCAAAACTCTATCATGAAAAGCGTGAAGATGGCGAGAAGGCACGTTTCACGGTGAAAAAAGAACAGCCGAAGTCATAAATTCTGTCATAAATCTGCCATTATGTCAGATTTTCTTTGTACCTTTGCAGCCCAAAGACCAAAATGAATACGTCGGAACTTCAGACCATCAAACAGCGGTATAGCATCGTGGGCAATTGCGAGGCTTTGAACCGTGCACTTGACGTCGCCCTACAGGTGGCGCCAACAGACTTGTCTGTGTTGATAGTCGGTGAAAGTGGAGTGGGCAAGGAGATTATTCCGCGAGTCATTCATGACAACTCTCCACGTCGCCGTGAGAAGTATTTTGCCATCAACTGCGGTTCCATTCCTGAAGGGACGATTGACAGTGAGCTCTTCGGACATGTGAAAGGTTCCTTCACAGGAGCCATCAACGATTCACCCGGCTACTTTGGCGTAGCCCATAAGGGTACGCTCTTCCTCGATGAGGTAGGCGAACTGCCAATGGCCACTCAAGCCCGACTGTTGCGTGTCTTGGAGAATGGTGAGTATATCCCTGTAGGCGGTACGGAGATTCGCAAGACCGATGTCCGCGTAGTGGCTGCCACGAATGTCAACATCCGTCAGGCCATCAGTGAGGGACGTTTCCGGGAGGACCTCTACTATCGTCTGAACCAGGTGCCTGTGCAGATGCCGCCGTTGCGTGAGCGTGGAGAGGACATCGTGCTGTTGTTCCGGCTCTTTGCCATGCAGATGGCAGAGAAGTACCGTATGGACAAAGTGGTACTGACCGATGAGGCCAAGCGTCTGCTGATGCGTTATAAGTGGCCAGGTAACGTGCGCCAACTGAAGAACATTACCGAGCAGATTTCCATTCTCAGCACCGAGCGTACCATCACGCCTGACATCCTGCTGAAGTTTATTCCACAGGACCAAGAGAGCACACAGCTGGCCACCATTCATCGAGAGGGGGAACACTCGTTCGAAAGCGAGCGTGAGATACTCTATAAGATATTGTTTGAACTGCGTGGCAACGTCAATGACATGCGACGTGAGATGGGCGCCTTGAAAAAACAAATAGAAGAAGTACAAGGCGGACGGCCTTTGGCGGCAGATACTACGTTAGCAGCCAATCAGCTGGCACCTCTGCAACCCATACAGCCTCTGGCATCGCCTATGATGGAGGATGCCGAAGCAGAGGAGTATGTGGAGCTGGAACGTGAACCGGAAAGCCTGAACCTGAGCGACATCGGACGGCAGATGCTTGAGAAGGCCCTTGAGCGCAATGCCGGCAATCGTAAGAAGGCTGCTCAGGAACTGGGCATCAGCGATAGAACGCTATATAGAAGACTGAAGCAATATGGATTGGACAATAAGTAAGTTGCGCATACTGATGTGCTTGTTGGTACTGACTTTACTGTCAGCATGCTCCGTGAGCTACAAGTTCACGGGAGCCAGCATCAACTATGACGAGGTGAAGACCATCCAGATAAACGACTTCCCTGTCCGTTCCGCATACGTGTGGGGTCCTATGGAGGGTATGTTCAATTCGCAGCTGAGAGACCATTTTGCCAATCATACACGCCTGATTCAGGTGCGTCGTAACGGCGACTGGAAATTGGAGGGCGAAATCACACGTTATGACCAGCGTAACAAGGCTGTGTCCAGTGAAGGCTATTCTGCCCAGACAGAACTCTCCATAACAGTCAATGTGCGCTTTACAAATAACAAGAACCACAAGGAAGACTTCGAAAAACAGTTTACCGCAAACTCGTTCTTTGAGACGACTCAGTCACTCAATGACGTGCAGGAACAGCTGGTGCAAGAGATGTTTGAGAACATCTGTGACCAGATTTTCAACGCAACGGCGGCGAATTGGTAAGGTTAGTGGTTAGAAGTTGGAAGTAAAAGTTATGGAGCTGACAGCGTATATCAATCATCCGGAACGGCTCGATAGGGATAGCCTCTACGAGCTACGTTCGCTGTTGGCGCTCTATCCGTATTTCCAGACGGCACGACTTTTGCTGTTGCAGAACCTGTACCTCCTGCACGACCCGACTTTCGACGAAGAATTGCGGCGTGCCGCCATCTACATTACCGACCGAAAGGTTATCTTCCAACTGGTGGAGGCAGCCCACTACAAGGTGCAGGGCATGAAGAGCGAGGAACAAGGTGTACAGGGCAATGATCCGGAGACCAAGAGCAAGACACAAGGCAATCGGACCATGTCGTTGATAGAGAACTTCCTCGACTCTATTCCCAAGGAGGAAGACGAAGATGGGCAAAAGCCGCACCGTAAGCCGACACCCGCAGATGCGGCAGTCGATTATGTGGCATACCTGCTGGAGAGTGAAGGGCTGGATGACCAGCCGGAAGAAGACATCCCACAGTTACGAGGACAGCACCTCATTGACAATTTCATTGATCAGGAGGGAGGCCGCATCATACTGAATGAGGAACCGCAGTTCACCCCTGAACAGGAGGTGGAAAAAGAGGAAGATAATGCAGAAGAGGAGTATTTTACAGAGACTTTAGCCCGAATTTACATTAAACAAGGCAGATATTCGAAGGCTTTAGAAATTATTAAGCGATTAAGTTTGGCTTATCCGAAAAAAAATGCTTACTTTGCAGACCAAATTCGTTTCTTAGAGAAATTAATAATAAATAGTAACAATAAAAACAGTTAAAAAAAATGACACTTTACAGTTTATTTGTAATTCTTATCGTAATTGCAGCACTCTTGATGATTGGTATCGTACTCATCCAGGAGTCTAAAGGAGGTGGTTTGGCATCAAACTTCTCTTCTTACAACCAGATTGGTGGTGTACGTAAGACCACCGACTTTATTGAGAAAACCACTTGGGGCTTGGCCGCCGCAATGGTAGTCATCAGTATTGTATGTGCTTATGTAGCTCCGAAACCCATTGTCGGACATTCAGTTACTGAAGGTATCGAGGCTCCCGCTGCTAACCCCAATACATTGCCCGGCTTTGATGCCAGTCAGCAGAAGAAGGATGCTGCTGCACCTGCAGCTGACGGTAAGGAGGCACCTGCAGCAGAGACTCCCGCCGCTCCTGCAAACTAATCAGGAAATCCTTGAAAGCCTATGAAGTCGGTTAGGTTATTCCTGCTTGCCGTAGTTGCCGCAATTCTGACGAGTTGCGGAACCACATCTACGGTTCCTATTACAGGACGTAAGCAGAACCTCATCGTTAGCGATGAGCAGGTATTGAGTCTGAGCAATCAGCAGTATCAAGAGTATATGGCGTCGGCTAAGAAATCAGCCAATGCCACTAATACCGCGATGGTTCAGCGTGTAGGAAAGAATCTGGCTAATGCTGTCGTCAGCTACCTCAATGCTAATGGTCTGGCCAACGAAGTTTCCCAATACCAGTGGGAATTCAATCTGGTGCAGGACAAGCAGGTGAATGCCTTTTGTATGCCTGGCGGCAAGATTGTCGTCTATGAAGGACTGCTGCCTGTCACGCAGAACGAGGCTTCGCTGGCTATTGTCCTTGGACACGAGATTGCCCATGCCGTAGCCAAACACTCGGCAGAGCGTCTGAGCAATGCATACAAACAGCAGTATGGCATGCAGATACTGGGTGCAGTAGCCCAAGGTATGGGTGCCAGTTATGGTATGTTGCAGCTGGGACAAATTGTAGCCCAAGCAGGCGGACAATTCTTCACGGCAGGTTTCTCGCGCAAGCAGGAAAGCGAGGCTGACCACATGGGACTCATCTTTGCTGCGATGGCGGGTTATGACCCTCAGGTTGCCATCAGCTTCTGGCAGCGCATGTCGCAAGCTACTGGCGGAGGCTCATCGTCACTTCTGAGCGACCACCCGTCAGATGCCGAACGTATCAAGAACCTACAGGGATGGTTGCCCGAGGCGCAGAAATATTACAAGCCGGCAACGCCAGCCACGACGACGATTACACTGACGAAGACCGTCAAGGTTTCAAAAAAGAAGACGACAAAGAAGACGACAAAGAAGAAATAGGTGCTTTCTCGTCTTCGAATCCAATAGCAAGGGGGAACGCTTTATTCTTAAGGCGTTCCCTCTTTTAAAACAAGTAAGAACCCTGAACCAATGAAAAAGATACTGATTCTTATATTTCCTCTATTGGGAGTTTGGGCATGCAACTCCACGCCCCTGTCATCCGACGCTCCAAATGATAATGGCGATACGGTAGAAACTGCGTCAGCGCTCTACGATGCGAAACCAACAAAGCCTAACGGCCTTGAGATACCCCGTAAACTTCAGGGGAACGACGGTAAAATTCTGCGTAGGGTAGGATATACCGCATCCTATAACGCAGCCAACCGAATCCCCAACTGGGTGGCCTGGCATCTGACAGCCAGTCATGTCGGAGGCCATTACAACCGCAATAACGAGGTGTTCCACGAAGACCCAGAGGTCAGCAATCCCAGAGCCTATGACTCTGACTATCGTGGCTCCGGCTATGACCGCGGCCATATGTGTCCCTCGGGCGATAATAAGTGGAACAAGGAGGCTCAGGAACAGTCGTTCCTCTTCACTAACATCTGTCCCCAGCGTCATAACCTCAATACAGGAGCTTGGAACGATGTCGAGCTGCAATGCCGTGCCTGGGCAAAGCGCTACGGCGACCTCTACATAGTCTGCGGTCCCGTGCTCTATGACCAGCAGCATAAGACCATCGGCCGTAACCGTGTGGTTGTGCCCGAGGCCTTCTTCAAGGTAGTACTGCGCAAGCACGACAATTACTACAAGGCCATTGGTTTTGTCTATGAGAACAAAGGTGCCTCGCGAGACATGAGCCGTTACGTCCGCAGTATCGATGACGTGGAACAGTTGACGGGACTTGACTTCTTTTCGGCATTGCCCGATAATATTGAGGAAAAGATAGAAAAGAGTGCCAATCTGCGTGACTGGTATCCGTTGCGTGAAATCAAATAATCAAGTGCGAATAACATAATAATAGTCAGGACGAAAATATCCTTTTTCTATGAAAACAAAAGAAATCTACCTTGCCGGAGGCTGTTTCTGGGGTACAGAACACTACTTCAAGCAGATAGCCGCGGACTACTGCCATCTGCCCCAGTCGTTATTTGAGTTTGCCCGACAGGCGAGGGAGAAAAAACAAGTTTGATGGCCTGGAAACTGACCTACCGATGCCGTACATGCGGCTATGAAACTGAGGTGTACGAAGGACGAGGCCTTTTCCGTCAAGAGATTACCGCCATGTCGTGTCCGGACTGCCGGACAATCCAGAATATTGTCGTTGGCGGTATTATTGCCGATGTAGCCCCGTCATATAGAAGCGAGGTCGGACGATTGTGCTTGAACTGCGGCAGTAGCCATATTAGAATCTGGGACCACCATACCTGCCCGAAATGTCAAGGAGGGATGGAAGAAACAGGCGAGAAGGAGTTTTGGACCTGACGTAGTTAGCTGTATTCTTCCTCTTTCATGAAGAGACGACAGCCTCCACAAATGTTGCAGAATAAACTTTTTTACAAAAAGTCGGTCAAAAGTTTGGCTGTTAGCAAGAAAATGCCTACCTTTGCACTCGCTTTCGAATAGAATAGCCAACATGGTGCCCGTAGTTCAGTTGGTTAGAGCGTCAGATTGTGGTTCTGAATGTCGACGGTTCGAGTCCGTCCGGGCACCCAAAAGTTAAAGTCCTGTAGGTAAGCAACTTACAGGATTTTTCATATCCAAACCTTTCAAAGTTGTAGGCACATTGTAGGCACACTTTTAAATCTGCTACAAATTAACGTTTTGCAACGCCCATCTTTCACTTTAAACAATGCACCCACACCGAAGGATGTGCCTGAACCAATCTCATCTTTTATATGAAACAAGAACCCATAATAATCATCACTTACAAACGCACTCTCAAAATCAGACACAGACTTTCCAGAAGTGGGAATTGGACATCAAGACCCATCGTGAGCGTATGAAGAAAGAGGAATTGGACAAACAGTTCAAGGATGCAGCCTCCAAACTACGTGTGGTTTTCGTCTGCGCTATGTGGTTGACAGGCTTCGACGTAAAGACGCTCTCTTGTCTTCACATCGACAAGCCAATACATCTTCCATCAATTCACATCTTCCATCAATTCACATCTTCCATCAATTCACATCATACATCAACGACCTCGTCAATCACGCCATCGCCCAATCACGCCGTCGCTAAAAAATATTAATTTCCGAGCAAAGCATGGTAAGTTTACAAAACTTTTTGTACCTTTGTGCCATTAAATAATTTAACGAGATTATGGAGAACGACATGACAACAATGACAGCCGGTTCTCTGGTGGCTCATCCAATGACATCGTATAAAGATGTGACACTTCAGGACCTGTCCCCTGTCACTGTTCCCCTGTCACCATGTAAATTTGAAATATAACCACCATATATTATGCGTACAATCTATTACAAGTTACTAAGACTTACCAATAGAACAGGGGCAGCCGCATTTGCGAATTTTGAATTTCTCGGTAATATTGAGAATTATGTGATGAACATCCTTGACCAGACTGCGCATGCCAATGTGGAGAGAAAATACAGGCTCAATCCCAATCTGCATACAACAGAAGGACGTATTAACGCACTGTTGACAAATGAGGGGGAAGATCTTGCACCCACTATGCTGGAAATGGGAAATCACTTGGCTATGATAGAGCGTGATTTTAACGACAACAACCTGCATTTAAAGGGTAAGATACCCGATGGGGTTCTCTTGATTGCATACGTGGATATGGAAACGGATGAGGGGGACTATAAGATTATCATTCTAAAATCGGACTATGATGTGTTTATTGCGGAGCATACGGGGCAACAAAACACCGGACTATCAGTGAAGAACCAGATATTTAAGACGTGCCAGTTCAATGTAAAATGGCATGAAAATGTTTATGAAATTGTTCAGATAGCTGCCTCGGATTCCACAAAAAGACAGGCAGCATATTGGTTGAAGGACTTTCTGGAACTGGAAGCTATAAGGCAAGATAAGGAAAATACAGAAAAAGCATATGACCTTATTAAGAAGAAAATCCTGAACCCCCTTAAAGAGAGTCACAAACCTGACTACCTGATATTGTATAACAGTACCATATCGTATATGCGGTCGGAGGGAATGTTTGATTTAGATTACTATAAAGATGAGATCATAGGAAAATATACTCCATACGATGAAACGCTGGATAAAGCAGCTCTTGTGGAAAAGGTTAATAAACTGAGGGATAGTGATAAGTTTGACGCACAATTTACCAAAGTACCTACCGCTATTACAGATAAACTTAAGTCGGTTATTAAACTGACGGATGAGTTGTACCTGAATATCAAACATGATATTCCTGGCATGGAGTCAAAGATACTACCCTATGAGCAAGGCCGCAAGAAGGGTATTACTATCATCAGCGAGGAAGGCTACAATTTTGCCAAAGGCGTGAAGAGACGCGATGAAGAGGAAGCTCTATGAATAGTTTCATTATAAGAATAGCTCAACTTTTTTCTTCCGAGCCAGAGGAAATAGAGAAGGATTCAGCGGAAGATTTGGACGGACTGACTACCTACTATAAGGTTAGTGATTTTAACACCCAACTCCCTTCCACTCTCAATAAGACAGGGTTGAATGAAAGGGACATTCTGACCATTGGCTTGTTTGATGGCGTGGATGATAATGCTTCTGAACAACAGGTATTCCATACTGACGCTATGGCAGGATGGGACGCCTTCGTTCAGTATTACAACGGAATAGATAAAGATGATCCCATCAAGATAAAAATCAGCATTGCAAAAAGACGTGATAATGGAAAGGTGTCGGTCTATTGCCCTGATTTATTTGCTGCCTATTTGGGTGGCCAGGGGTTAAAGGATGTCCTGGGCTTATTTGAGGATATTCTGTATGATGGACGGTTGTGCGTCGAGTATCAGGAAGGGGAAATCTCGTTGGTGGGTACGTCAATGGCTTTTGTCGGTAAAGGTCGCACGCCAGTTTATTTGGCCAAGCCTACACTGAATGAGAATGTTACAGAGCAAGCTAAATATGTATGCTGCAATGACTTGATAAAAGAGCATCTGAAGCCTACTGATTTTGAAGTGCAAGGGTCGGATAATAATGGATATCCTCTGCTGCCAATACTTCAAAAGACGGCCATGTTCTATTCGCTGTGTTTCTTGTTTGACTATGTAACATTGGTTGAAGATAAGCTTCATTACAAGTTGAACGGTTACAAGACGCTGACAGGAGATATTAATGTTGGTACGCTCAGCGAGGCTAATGTAGATAAAGGGTCGTGGAAACAGTATCTAGAGATATTTAAGTGGCAGTATAATGGAGGTAATCTGACAGACAAATCAGCGATAGCTAGGAATATTGTATCGCTGAACATTACAGAAGACAATACATTGTTGCTAAGAGACGGCACATTAGATGCAATAGACTCCAACTATCTCATTTATGAGAAGGAAAACGTTAAGCAGTATATTGAGATAAGGAATAATGTATCGAACCAGCTAAGGGACTACCAGAAGTATATCATAGGTATATATGACGAATTTGAGGGGGATTTTAAAAAGCTGTTTTTCTCATTCCTAACCTTTGCCTTTACGACGATTCTTATTAGGGTGTTGGCAAAAAATATGGAAGATAAAATGCTTTTGCCTGATACTGTTATTTGGTTACTTTTGGGATACTGTGCAGTTTCTTGCTTCTATTACGCCTATGCTCGTTGGAGACGTGATAAGAAAGTGGGGTTGTTTGATAAACAATACAATGACACCCGCAAATTCTATGAGAAACTGCTCAGTCAAAAAGAGTTGAACGAGCTTTTCACAGATGAAAGGAATAATGATGGGACATACAAGGCTTTTATAGAAGAGCGTACCTATAACCTGGATTGGGTCTGGATAGGAGCTAATGTGGTTTTCATTATCATTTTGTTGTACATTAAGTATGGAGTAAACGTGGCTGTATGATTTATACAGAATATATTAAGATAAAATCCTGCATAGTTCATGTTGTGGGTAATAAGAGCGTAGATCAGGGTCTGACGCTTACCAACGAGGCAATCGATTTGGATGAGAGCACAGGAAAGATCTTGGAGAAATATCTTCTGGGACAGGTAACCACCGACGGTTATTACGAATTCTGGCATGAGTCAGATATGGCACTGAATGAGCTATACTCATACGCTAAAAGGTGTTTTGCAGATAATGAAGAATTTATAGCCGTAAGCCAGCAGATTGCGAAACATCTGTATTCTTGCAGTATACACCCCAAAATCAAAGATGGTGAACTCTGTGTTGTTCTATTCCGGAACGTGATTGTTGATGGCGTGACTTGTGAAGCCCTAGGTATATTCAAATCGGAGAACAAAGACACATTTCTGAAGATGGTGTCAAAAGGGGGTAGAACCGAAATTTATACCGAGACGGGAATTAATATTAATAAATTGGATAAGGCTGCTATCATTTTTAATGCACAGGAGGAAAAAGGTTATTGGGTGACCGTGATTGACAGGACTAACAAAGCATCAGAGGCAAAATATTGGATGGATGATTTTCTGAAAGTAAGACCCTGCAATAATAGTTATAACCAGACTGAGAACCTAATAGCTATGACGCGAGCCTTCGTGTCGCATTTGCCTGAAGAGGGGAGTAAGAAAGATAAGGCTTTGATGGTTCAGCGTTCTATTGAAGCCGTGAAAGCACCAACGGTAAAAGTTGAGGACTATGCTAGGGATGTATTCAAGGATGAAGAAGTGGCACGGCAGTTTGAGGAATTTACCCGCAAGAAGGGCGAAGATGAAGGCGTCGCATTTGATGACGAGATAAAGATTTCTGCTACGGCGGTGAAGAAAAAGGCCACGACTTCGTTGAGCACGGTAAAACTGGATGGTAATTTTGACATCCGAATACATGGTGGCGAGCAATTGATAGAGCAGGGCTATGACGAAGGACGTGGAATGAAGTACTATAAGCTTTATTATAAGGAGGAGAAGTAATTCAAAATCTGGATATGGGCAACGAACTCAAAGTTTTGGGAAAGATAGACCTTGATGAGTATAATGGTCTCAGGAAACCTGTAGCAAATGAATACGACCCATTTCGTATTGTAGCAATGACTGTGAGTTTCTGGGAGCAAGATCCGGTTGTTATTGATTTCAGCATGAAAGAGTATGAGGGTGATTATGAATATCGCTACTTCTCGCTGCTGATTGGTAGTAACGGGATAGGAAAGAGTACGTTGTTAAGGGAGATTATTGATTTCTTTGTCAATGCCAAGAAGGGCTTTGAAGATTATAAATCAAAGCAAATTGTCATCTATACCATAATATACACATTAGGTGGACATACGTATAAAATAATGAGAGAAGGTAAAGAGTTCTCTTATTATTGTGATGATGTATATACTGCTAAGAATGAGTTGGTGTTTCCTCTCATTATTGCCTCTACGATGGGAATGTTTGACAAGTTCCCCTATCAGAACAATGGTCGCAACAACAAAGTCGGTCCATACGATGTGTCTATGTACAAATATGTTGGACCGCGTGCCAACAGCAATATGTTTTCATCAAAAACTTATCTGATGATGCAGATGTTGGCAGCCTTGAAAACCATCAATCAAAAAAAACAGTTGACCAAGATAGCTGATGTTTTAAAGTTCATTGGTTACGAGAAGAAGCTCACTTTAAAGATAAAAGTAAAGAATACCAATGACCCCAGTTTGCAAAAGAAAAGGGAAAACCTGAGCGATGAAGGTAAAGAATACTTGGATGATCATCTAAATAGATTTGAGGACGAACTGACCATCAAGTTTGACAAGTCAACTATTCAGTACGTAAAAGGATTGAAATTAAAGGAAATGAATGAGTTGAGGCAAAACGGTTTACTAACATGGTCAAGGTGCTACCTGTATAGAGACGGTAAGGAGATAGAATGTAATCAGCTTAGTTCCGGAGAATTCAATATGCTAGGTATTGTGATGAGCGTTGTTCTTACGGCTGACAATAACAATGTGCTGATTTTGCTGGATGAGCCAGAGATTAGCCAGCATCCCAACTGGCAGATAGACATTATTGATAATTTGGATAAAGCCCTTGATGGCTATAATTGTCATTTCTTAATAGCTACGCATTGTCATTTTTTGGTCTCGAATTTACCTACGGGACGTTCGTGTGTAATAGATGTGGAAAAAGACCGCGATAAAAGGATTATGATATTACCCCTGCAAGCCAACACTTATGGATGGAGTGCAGAAGAAGTCCTTTTGAAAGCCTTTAAGTTGGCAACGGATAGAAGTAGGTATCTGGCAGATGTTGTTGGTGGACTCTTGACTAAGATTGCTAAAAACGAGATTGCTATAAGTCAAGTGGAAAAGGAAGCCCGATTCCTGGAGTTGGTGTCGAAGAATCTAAAGGACGTTGACCCTATGAAGAAGGTTATTGATACGATAATCAAATCTTTTGCATAGTAGTATGGAAGCGTGTGAAGATTTTATCATACCGGCTCCTTATCCGCTTTTGAAAGAGGATAGTGAGGCAATAAATGAGGCAAGCCCTGTTGATCCCGACGGGGACGATTGGGCAAAGCCATGTCTCGATGCATTCAAAAAGAGGATAAGGAAATACCTTCTGAAGAAACAGAAATATCGCTGTGCCTATTGCAGGATGGAACTGCATGATAACGAGGCCACGCCAGAGATTGAACATATTGTTCCTAAAAATCTCAAGCCCAAATGGATGTATGAACCTTTCAATCTGTGCATTTCGTGTAAGTTGTGTAATACCAAGAAGGGACATACAAAACCAGTCTTGGTGAATGATAAAATAGATATATTGCCAACTAATTCCGAAGCATATCAACTGATACACCCACATCTTGACAGGTATTCAGAGAACATTGAGATAGTTGATGGTATATTGTACAAGGGCATAGGTGAGAAGGGCGTCCATACAATATGGTTGTGTGAATTAGACCGATATGAATTGGCCGCTGCCCGTGCTTCTATTATATTGCAGCATGATTTAGGTAATTATACCAGATTTTTAATGCTCGTGCAAGATACCGAGAATCAAAAGTTGTTGAATAACTTGGATGGTTTTTTAGAAAGCATCAAAGACAAGATAGAACTTTATAAAGAAAAAAATGCAGCCGAGGCTGAGAGCATGGAGAATGATTAATATTGAGGCGTTTATATGATTCCAAAGGTGTTTTTTGATGAGGCAGGTAATGCGGGTTCAAATATAACAAATAGGGAGCAGCCCTATTTCGTGTTGTCTGCTGTTAGTTTCACTGATGCAGAATTACAGCATATCCAAGACGATGTCGTTTATGCTGGTAAACTACACTTTAAAAACTAAAGGGAAGTGGAGATGGTCGCAAAGTGATAAGATGGCTGTTAAATCATTCTTTAATAGACGAGCAGTATGTGACCTATCAAATAGTTTACAAGTCATTTGCCATATATGCTTTTATGGTAGATATGCTGATAGAGCCTTTTATGAAGTACCATCTAAACGAGAATTTGTATAAAGGCCGCTCAAATGTAATACTGGCTAATTGCTTGTATACTCTTGCGGAGAATGTATCAGAATCAGATTCTACTATCGGAGCCTACGTGAACGACCTAAAATCTGGGTTTGAAAAGATGATGAGAACTCAAACATAGGAGAGAATAGAAGGTTTCTATGAGACGGTAAATATCTTATATTCAATGACAAACGGCTGGTTCTAAGATATTTTGAGTTGGATGCATCCATCAAGGATATGCTGGAAGTGATTCTAACTGATTATAAAAAGTATGGTCAGGATATCACGTTATCGTCCTTGCTTGTTTTGACAGACCATTGGCACAAAAGAAATAATTCAAAAATCAATGTTATAACAAATAATTCGAAACAATTATATGCCAAACGCGATTAAATAAATCAGTTGATTTCGATTGAGGTTATCATACTGTAGGTTATGATACAAGGAAAGTACCTTTCCCTCCTCAGGTTAATTCTCTGTCTTTTGTTGATTCTTCAACGTGTTATGGCGTACATCTTATACTGTGTCCACTGTGGACTCCATAAGAATCATATTGGGTCTGTATCGATACGCGTCCAACTACTTATTTCATCACTTATCATTTGGCGCAGTTCTTCTTTTATTGCTGCAAGGTGGGGATGAGAACCAGTGTCCTCTACTTTGTTTAATCCTTCGAGTAATCGTTCCCAAAAGGCTACGTTAATACAGGTGTCGAGGTTCTTGATGCGGATGACAATAAAGCCATGCTTACGGAACACTTTGTCACGATGAGCATCCTGACGCTCACGTTTAAAGTGGTATCCTCCATCAATTTCTATGCAGACCTTTTCGTTTCGAAGGAATAAATCAGGAAAGAAAGCTGACTTACATCCCACAAAAGCGACTGGTGGATTACACTCAATATTCTGTCTCATACTCCAAGGCAACAACCTATACGCAACCTTCTCACTATGGGTGCGCTTTTCCTTCTGCTCATGAGCCTGTTCAACCTCATTGGCTGTTAACTCTCTGTAAATACTGTCTATCATTGCTTAAAACTTTAAAATATTTCCCTCCCACCTCCGGGGCGTAAGGGTGTCTATCACTAATTTCGTTGCAGGGGAACGAGGCAAGGCGGGCTTTAGTGCAAAGTATCGGCCGAAAATACTACCCATAGGTGTGGAGATTATCGAGACGAACCGTAGGCTTGACCTTGCACATAAGCCAGTCACTCGTACCTTTGCATAGAAATTAGGATAGACGCACAGCCACGCATGAGTTGGGAGTAATCCATATCACTCGCAATCAAAACAAATTGATTTTGTTTGGTGATTACAATTATTCTTTGTACCTTTGCACCCGAAGCATCAAGAGCAGACACCTTTTAAGGTGGACTCGCCAACCGAGTTATGGAAACCACGGTGGCCAAGGTATGATGCGGAAGCAATAGTATTCACTTCAAAAACATTCCAAGTTATGCAACAGAACATTTATTACATCAAGTTCGCTCTGCAGTTCGCAGACATGCAGATTCCCGAGTTAGTAACAGTATTCAATCATCAGGTCGGCAATACCGGCTGGACAGGTATGCGAGCTTATCATGATCAAGCTCTCATTGACGAGTTCCAACGGCGTGGCATCGATGTGTCTACAATAAAAAGTGTACAATCAATCTGTTTTTCCAAAGCGATTAAGTACGACATCCTGAATAATGCACTTCTTTTTATCAGTTGAAAAATAGACCTATAAAAGATTCTTTTCATAGACAGACTGTTCTTGGCTAAGACGAGACAACTTTATAGCGTATCAACAAAAAGTCGATCACCGTGATTATTCATGGTGGTCGACCTGTCTACCATTGTTATGACTATCACTCTGAAAACAATAGTAAGGTCTAAACTCGTCGAAATATTTCTTAAACTGTCTTGCTCTGTAAATCTTATAAGCATTCGGATCAAGCATAAGGGGGCCTTCTCTTCTGTACATGTCTGCTATCTCCTTCTTCATCCAATAATCAAATATTTCTGGGAACAAATTTGGTGTATCGAGATGAGAGTCAAAAATGAATTCCTGATTATAATAGATTAGGCCACAATCAGAAGCCAACT